>Ga0123357_10001891_pt1 | contig 22744 bp, 11 predicted proteins | sample TergutEmb28metaG_FD_89873 | JGI IMG/M metagenome (GOLD analysis project Ga0123357, IMG submission 89873) | Embiratermes neotenicus P4 segment gut microbial communities from Petit-Saut dam, French Guiana - Emb289 P4 | ecosystem: Host-associated > Arthropoda: Insects > Digestive system > Gut ... | reverse complement strand
TCTGCTCAGCAAGTCAGGTGTGATGGTCTCCACAGCCGCGGTAATTCTGTTCTTCAAATCAGGTATGCTCACGGGTTGTGGTGGCACAAACACTTTGTCCTTCACGTAACCCCAAAGGAAGTTGTCACAAGGGGTTAAATCGGGGGACCGTGCAGGCCACGTCGGTGGCCTTCACGGTCCCCCGATTTAACCCCTGTGGAGACCATCACACCTGACTTGCTGAGCAGAGTATGGCAGGAATTGGACTATCGCGTGTGACGAAGGGTGCATACATCGAACGTTTGTAGGTATGTGTCATAAACTTGTTGAGTTACTCTTTCATTTCTACTAGTATTTATAATTCTGCTCACCATACTTGTGAATATAATCAACTTCAAAACCGCTCCAATTATTTTGATACAACCTATATATATATATATGTGTGTGTGTGTGTGTGTGTGTGTGGGTGGGTTTAATGTACGAATTCTTAATGTTTCAATTATTTATGATTGTGGACATTTGGACTCCATGTTGGTATGTAAGGGGTTGAATTAAATCTTAGGTAATTTGGCACTCCTTTTGCATTTCCATTCATATTTACACAGAAACAATTGCGCAAGTCAGAAGGGCCCTCAAGACCATTCACACTGTTCATTTAAATTCAGGGAATTGTTATTTCAAAGTATCTTCTACATAATGAGCACGGCGTCATGACCGCGTTTGCCAAGTGCTTGGCTCTAATTAGAACATACAGTAGAGGACGGGAGGCAGAAAGTGTTCAGAGACATACACGTGTCCTAACTCTGATGGAGTTTGCTTTACACGACATTTTATTAGCACCTGCAGAAGAAATGAGCAGTGCCTGGAGAAAGGTAAATTACAATTTTCATGGTGTCCAAATTTAACATTAAGAAAATCTGCATTTTGTTACATTATTTAATTAGTGTTGTTCCTTTTGTTCTCACAGAAAAGAATGATTATTTCTCTATTTAGAGTTGACTGGTTTGTCCATAAAATTCGGCGGTTCACCCCCCCCCCCCTCTAGGCGCAGTATTCCGTGCCACGAGCAATGGTGTCACACGGAACGTTAAGTTGGCAACACTACGGGGAGTCCCAGGAGTTTCTTCGGATTCCCGGTTTCCTGAACGAGTACAAAACAGAGGATGATTATTTTCCCAGTATATTTCTTACTCCCTACTACGTATGTGTAGGTCAAATGTATTTTAAACAAACATTTTTATAAATTTGCTTCTATAAATATCAACGTAAAATCCAACTTTTCGCGGAACACAAGGTGGAACTCGCTGTCCAACTTTTGAGAACCACCGTATAATGGGCAACGTCCGTGTCCTCTGCGAGTTAGGAACAGAAGTTGATATACAATTTAGATGGACATCGGTCTTTGAGGTGTTAAAAGAATTACGTACATTTATGTTGAATTAGCCTGTTAGGCAAAAACCAGAGATGCATAAAATTGTGATACGAAAAATCTTGAAAGAGTAAAGCCAACTGAAAGCGGTTAATGGCGGAAGTGCATGTGAAAGGGCGGCTTCTTGCTATTTTCCAAGTCGTGTGGTTTCGAGTACAGACTCTTGAGATAAGTAGCGATATTGACAGGTAATATGAAATTGAATCAGCAGTAGTGAATTAAAGAGATATTTTACAACGTGAATATTGAGGAGTGTACGTTTGGACTATGTCCGTTGTACAGTGTTCTGATCATGCATAGAATAATAAAACAATTTTCCTGAAACTAGATCTGTTTCAATGCCCAATCATCTCCTCATTTGGGCCCTTTACCCTGAAATCTTTACCTTCTTTACCACTACTGTTATTTCCCGTTTTCTTTTTTGTTACTTTCTTAAACTTCATTTAATGAACGTCACATTTTAACAAAAATTGGCTTCAAATTTTCTAAAATATTAAGGAGATTAGCGAACATGACTGATTAGTGAAATATGTAGTGGTTTAGACGAGAATTCTAATGGAAAGAGAACAACACGGACATACACGTGCAAATAGGAGGAAAGTATTACAATTAGACCTAAGTATTTAGATTATGAGAGTAGCGACTGCTGTCATTCGGCTGGGTTTCCGGACCTGCAGAAAATGCGGCTTCCAAAATAACGTAATAATTCTGTCTCTAGGTGGCCGACTGTTACGTCATTAAGAAAATCTCTTGTCTCATTACCGTTGCAATTATAAAATTTAGTGATTGTGATAATTTATTGACATCATTTGTGATTGGGCGATTTCTGAACTCGACTTGTGAATCTATGATCCTGTGGGAATATAAGTATGGGTGTATATATGATAATGAAGAATGAAGGGACTCTGGCTTTCAAACAGTTATATTCTTATGTAGTCAGATGTTTGTCGGGATTAATATCCTTGGCTTCCTAATGTCCGTGGCTTCCTAATATAGTTTGATCGCAGAATTTGGACATATTGCAGTATGTTGTTTTTATTCACGTGTCAAGTCATTTATTTCCATGCTTCGACATTCTTTAACGGGCACGAAATTTTAAATGAAGCTGTCATACTTATCCTGAATTGGGGCTCATAGCGCACTGCCGCCAACAGACGGAAACTATGCGTCGGGTTATAGACAGACCGCCAACGACAGTTCAGTTTGTTTAGCTGCACCTGTTGTACGAGTCTTCTTATCCTGTCTGTTTCGTTCTAGCAGTACGAACTCTCACGCCATTCAGTTACATTTCTGACAGAACTTCGATAAAAATAAATGATGGGCAGCGGTTGTTCATTACTTCTAACGTGTGCCTAGGCTAAATACGAAACAAAGCTCTAAAGGAAATACTGCCGCGTTGATCAGTCGGTTCTTTGGGGATATAGTGGAGCAAGGTTGGACCAGACGTCGGTTAAACATCGCGTCCTCTTAAAAGGATGAAACCATTCAGATCAAATGATGTTTATTCTGCTACTCTGCCTCTATACTACGTATCCAGACTTCTGGGATTAGCTTCATACAGGTATAAAACACACACGTCTACAAATCCTGTGGGTCCGATTAGAAATAGAAACAATACTGATACGTGTGGTGTGGAAAAAGAGCTTCAGACTTCAAAGTGTGCAGTTGCATATACAGGAGTATTGCTGGTTGCCCTCTTGATTTGGCTCGTTTATTCTTTGGTGTGGAAAATCCTTTATGACTTTCCCGATATGAAAGTAACATACGCTGTGACTAACATAATGACTTTGTGTTTATCAGCTGCTACGACAGCGGTCTCTTTGGGGCTGGAGCTCATGAGTAACAAAAAACGATTGAAGAAAATAATGCTGAAACTAAACCAAGTTGATAAAATTTTAATGCCAGATACGAACAGAGTCCATAAGAAAATTAGTAGCCTTGTTTTGTTGGAACTTGTGGTGTTTGTGTTTCTGTTACTTGCTCGTCACGGCTATGAACTGTGGGGCAGGGGAGGGAATGAATATATCAGCGTTATAATCAGACTTGTGATTCACTTTATGAGCACAGTCATGATAATCCAATTTGTGACTTTTACGCATATGCTGAAGCAGAGATTCCGTTGCGTCAACAGGCAATTGTCTTTGCTCGGTGACATTGACGATCGAGGAATTAGTTTGGGGATCGTTAAAGTGGAATTTACACATCGACAGTTGGGTGTTACTGCGGCCCAGAACACTGTGCTGGTACAGAATGCGGATGGTATACCGAGTTCGAACTCTCTCGAAGAGGCTTCTACTGCTACCTCCATCTTCCAGTCAGAAGCGGAAATTGGGCACCTGTCCTCTCTCTCATCGTCTTCAAAATTCAAGTCACGGTCTCGCCCCCAGGATGTGGCAAATATACATAATCTTAGAGGTGTTCATACCATTCTCTACGATATAGGTGACTTGGTAAATTCTGTGTATGGACTTCAGTTGCTACTGGCTGTGGCATATATATTTACGTCCGTAGTGAAATACTTCCACATGGTTATGATATACAACGTACGTGCACAGCCAGAACAGCTGAGTAATTTCCGTGTTGATGGAATTTTACCGCTTATGTGTATAGTGTCTATCCATATTGCAAATGTACTATGGGTTACAGCTTCATGCGATTCGGCGTGTTGTGAAGCAGTTCGTACCACAACTGTTGTCAACAAACTTTTACTAATACAAACTTTACCTCCTGATGTATCGGCTGAGCTAGAGCGGTTTTCTCAACAGTTACTTCACTCGAAACTGCAGTTCACGACCTTCGGGTTTTTCAGTCTTGACTTTACATTTCTGTATGGATTTGTAGGAGGAGCTACCACATACATCGTGATTTTACTCCAGTTTCAGTAATTTCATTGCTGTGGTAGATTTTTAGATAATATGGCTGTTTTAATATTGTTTTCTTTTATTATTTTTAAATTCCTGGTACTTTAATTTACAAATTAATACACACTTTTCTGGCTGTAACAGTTGGTTGATCCTCTTCTCGTGATAGGTTCCTTATTTGCATATTCTTCCTGCCATGCGAAATGTTGTGGAATGTAGAGTCTCCATCGATAGCATTTTCCGGCTTTGTTGACGATAGGCGAGCGCTTTTGGCGATAAACATATAAAGTAAGTAATGTAACTTGCGCATTTTTATGAAGGTGCATCGACGTAACTTTTTAATTAAAGAATTTCGTTGAATCTCGTGACTTTATTAGGCACAATTATTAAAACAAAGCGAGCGCAACACTTAGAAATTATAATTTTGCCCATGTTTACTAACAGGACACTTACTTGCTCGGTGAAAATAACCAGTTAGGCAAGAGAAGGAATGAGGCAGTTCTCTATTAAACCAGGTTATCCAATTCTTCATGTCACGGATTTAATTAAATTCCTTTTTTTCATGACTTCAGTTTTTAAATTTAACTCTTTAAGTGCCACTGTATAATGAGGGGACCGCGGTAGCACAGTGATTAAGGTTCTGTGCTACAAATCAGAAGGTCGCTAGTTCGATCCCAGTCAGTGGATTTTTTCATTGACATAATCCTTACGATCGCACTATGGCCCTGGGTTCAACTCAGCCTCTAACATAAATGAGTACCAGGAGTATTTCCTGGGGGTAAAGGCGGCCGACGCGTAAGGCTGACAACCTACCACCATCCTGTGCCGTTGTCACGACATCTGGCACCTTAACTTCCCGGAACCCTCTGGGCCCGTCCAGGCCTGTAATGGGACTGCTTTACCTTTACCTTTACTGTATAATGAGACCTCGCTGTATAAGACGTGAATAATTTTATTACAAGAAAGGAAAACAGTTGTGGTGCGTTTGAATGCCACTTTGAACGTAGACATGTCTACGTTGTTTCCGTTGTATTTGTATTAAGTACTCTGTAGACAGGATCTTTGTGGTGAGCTGACACTTGTTCAAGTATTCCTACCAAATATCATTAAGAAAGATTCAGATTCTCTCAAAAAAGGGAGGACTTGGGCAGTGTTGTACACTATCGAAATAGGCATAAGTGGAATCTGTAATGGTGTGAAATGATAATATTAAAATTCATTGTTTTAAGGAAGGTTTGATTATGAGAGGGAATTCGTCTGACTATGAATACAGTATAGGTGAGGGCAGAGTGTGGTAGGGCATAAAGATAATGGAAAGTCGACTGCATTGCAAATTGTGGTGTGTATGAACTAGCTGGTGACTATAAACATTTCAAAGACTTTTAATATTGAAATCTGTTCCGTTTATTTCGAAAGCGGGTTCCAATTACTTAATTAAATACGCTGCTTTGTTTTTAAAGATCAAAAATCTTTCTTACATTGTCAGTAATAATCTGCTGAACAAAGCGTCTGTCTTGGATTGTACCTAAGTTGCTTTCAGAGTGCAAGGATTCTTTTAAGGAAAGAGGCATAACTATTGTAAAACAAGACATGTCGGTCTGTGTGGTTCTGTAGGCCGGACGATTTGAAACTCGATGAAAAGAAAAGGATTTTTCGTTATTGGAGTTATTTTATGCTGGAAGTTGCTGAGAGCGTGGCTAGTGTATCTGTCTAAAATAAGGCCAGTAATACTGGGGTGCTGATAAGTCCTTAGCCCGACCAGGAAGGAAACAAGCTCGGAAGCATGTCAGGGACCCGCGTGGTTTCAACAACATCGAGACAAGAGCTGTCTTCAAGATTTTTTTTTTCCTGCAAGGCAAGGCACCGAAGGAAATGCACGCAATTCTGACAGAAACATTAGCTTATTTCCTTCCTGATCGGGCTAAGGACTTATCAGCACCCCTGTAGAAGGCTGATAATTGTTAGGGATAATAAGGGTATAGGAACAGAGAAAGAGAAGAAGAAATATTGCCTATCCGAAACTGATGATCCTATTCCTGTTACACTTTGATATTGAGTTTGAAGTGTTGTTGGGAAATGTTGATTATAATTCATAGGTGTTCAGTTAAAGGCCTAGTTTACAGAAAAGTTATATAAAATTTTACGTTCTGTTTAAAAAGGGTTGGTGTGCAAAAATTTATTTCAAATAAGGAACTTTCGGTGTGGAGATTTGATTGGACGCGTGTCTCGGTGAAGTGTATTTATACAAGGTGGTTCAAATATGACCGGGACTGATTTGTGTGTAAATCTGGCGACATCAGTCCCGGTCATATTTGAACCACCTGGTACGTTGTTTCCTGCCTTGTGACACCATGTCGGCACGCCGACTGTTCAAAAATGCTTTGAGCGGCAAAGAATTACTGTCTTGTACACACCCTTAGTAAACTAGATGTGTCATATTGTAATTCTGCGCCGGAACACCCGATCTGCTTGTGCTCTGCACTCGCCACTCACCTCCGCCCACTTCCGCTAGGATGATCGTCTGAATTCCTACCTTAACTCCCTCTATACAATTTAATGGCACGATGCTGGGAACAAGGAGTATTTTACCATCGTAATTACCTTGTAGCTGTGCTCGCCACAGTAAATAGAATTACTAGTTTAGCGGAAACCTTCACATGCAATGTTTTTGTAATACACGTTTTATGTCAACTTTCTTTGCATGTATCCATTTAGACTCTTCATATTTTGGACTGTAAGATGTCGATTAAAACATTTTTCTGAAGATGTCCTGTAGGTGATTAAAATTACGTTAAAACTATTGTCTTTCTGAAATAGTGCACTGTATTTAGGTACGTTCGAAAAATTACGAAAAGCGACTGTTAGCTTCGTTATGTCTATCCGTCCGTCCGTCCGTCCTTCCGCCCACATGGAACAACTCGGCTCCTACTGTGTGAATTTTCATCAAATTTGGCGTATGAGTATTTTTCGAAAAACTTTTGAGAGAATTCAAGTTTCATTAATATCGGACAAAAATAAATGGTACTTTACATGAAGACCACTAGACTTTTTTTATCATATCTCATCCATTTCTTCTTAGAATGAGAAATGTGTCACACAAAAGTTTAGAGGAAATAAAAAAACACACATTTTATGTTCAATAACTTTTTTTTCGAAACTCGTGCCGTTTAGGAGATAATGTGGAAAAAAATTCTGTAGAGCAGGTCAGGTCACAGATGGCAATATGGCTCATGCGCATTGCATGCTGAATACCTAGGGCTATAAACACACACTCATGTTGTATAATACTCAATGCTGTTCTCTGCAACAATAGTTGCATGAACTCGTCTCAATGTTACCTTATATGCACATAGCCTGTCTTTTTTCTTCTTCCTGTACAGTTAATTATGTGTCTTGTCTTTATTTATGACTTTGCATTTTATCACTAACGATAATGTTGTTATAAATTATTAATAACCATGCCAATCACTCATTAATCCCGTTTGTCACTTTTTTAAAACTTGCTTCATATTTACTATAAGGATTTTCTACATTTCTGTCAGTACAGTTGGCCAAATAATGTAAAATGACCACTCTGAAACATTTAGTGTTTTTTTTAATCGTTGAACCGTGCATTTTGGTACCATCAAAGTCCTTCATTTACAAACAGATGCACTTTATATCAGTCTTCTAAACCACTAAAATTTACATTAAAACTTAAATTAAAATTTCTCCTACATTTTTCGGTCTACGACCATCACTTACACTTGAGCCTAGCTAAAGTCACATTTATAAAAATAGCCAGTAAGAGCACGTCGTTATGGACTATGCGGTGGTGTGCTCTGTGTGTTGCGCAGAGTGAGATTTTCACTCTTCACAACACAAACAGCACACACACCACAATGGACTTGATATGACATGCTGCCACACCACCGCATAGTCCATAACGACGTGCTCTTACCGGCTATTTTTATAAATGTGACTTTAGCTATGCTCAATTGTAAACTCTCTGATAATGGTCGTAGACCGAAACATGTAGGAGCAATTTTAATTTAAGTTTTAATGTAAATTTTAGTGGTTTATAAGAATGATATAGAGTGCGTCACTTGGTAAATGAAGGACTTTGAATTAGTGTTTTGTTTTCTGGGATATCGGTTTGTAAATTAACATAATGACTGTGTTTAAGTGTGTTTAAAATTTTTGAAAGCTATTTAGGTCTGCCTTTATAGAATCCTTAAACGCGAGATATGAGATTATTAGTCTTCCCGTTCTATTTCTTTATGAATGAGTAGTTGCTTTCAATGTTACAGAATCTGTTATTTGTGGCAGAAAATGCTAGTAAAGATCTCTCTTTTCAAATAGACTATAGGAAACTCCTTTCCTTCTTCCCCCATGTTTACTTTTTTCAGTAAGAATTTTCCTTCCTATAATTTCAAAGATGTAATTGTCATCCTCCTTTCTACACACAGTCATCCGTGTAACACTAAAAATGTGCTATCATCTGCACTTTTATTTTCTCCTGCTCCTCCTCCTCCTTCTCCTTTTTCTTCTTCTTTTTCTACTACAAAACTTTCCAAGGCTTTCGTATTTTTAATGAAGTTAGGTGAATTAAAATTTACGCATAAGAATAACCTACATTCACATGATACTTGTAGCGTACGTTACACATACTTCAGAAGGCTCATACGCAGGGACACGCACAGACAAAACCGAAAACACACACACACACAAACAAAACTTGCGTCTTGCCTTTTATAGTAACCAAGTCAGACCAAAACAATGACTGTGAAACAAGTGGCCTTGTCTTTGAATCAGGGTAGATTAGAATTAAATACGTGATTTGAAAATGTATAACGGCTATATTATAAAATATTGAGTTTCGAATACAAATGACTTAAAAAAACAATAATACATATTACTTAAGAAATGAATAATCAGTGTCTTGTAATGGGTGAAACATAAATATGAAATAACTGAGATAGACAAAAATGGCCCTGTCTGTTGCATAAGTTTAATAAAATGATTCAGAGATAATGATGTTCATTTTAAATAACTAAAGCAGAATGAAACTGTGTGTTAACAAAATAAAGGACGGCTAATTACAAATTGACCAAAGTAGACTAAACGAGGCTGTCATTTTGCTAAGTGAAAAATGCGGTTATTATAAAACATGTAAGGGGACAAAATATGTTACGTAGTTTTCTTAGCATAGAAAGTATTTTGTAACATAAATGCACTAGGATTCAATGACATAATATTTGTCCTATAAATGTTGGTTGATTATAAAATAACTAGAACTAGACTAATATGGATCGCTACAAAACTAATGAAAGCCACTTTATAAAAGATAAATTAGGCTAGAGGTGGCCATGCTTTTGCCGACCTGGTACCTCGGAGCACCGGTTTCACTGCTAGGGCAATCCGCTGGGAATTTGTAATGAAGAGTGTGACTTAGGGACAGTGACCTTTCCGACATTGATACGGATTATACAAAAAATCAATTTTCCGCTTGATAGAGACCACAACCCATGAGGCCGATTAATGCTGTTTGGGGAAATAATCGACCTTTATTTTGCGAAATATACGTAGCAGACAAGTACACTGTGCAGCAAAATACAGAGTTTCATATTAGGCATTACGATAGCTAACATTGGGCCAGACGGTGACAACAGGACATGTAAAAGTAACCATAGTATCGAGTCGATGTGCTTACGTGTGTGTAAAATATAATTAATTTAATTGGTATTTCTTTTTTCTGTTAACCGAATGCGTTTATAGGGAAATCAGTTAGTGAGATGTAGCTATTGGCGTGTTTAATATTAAATAGTTATCCCATCACACTAATTTCATACAAATAAAAGGTGTTAATATACAGGTCTGCTGACATGTTTTTAGGCGCATTCGAAAAATCGTGAAAAGCAACTACTTGTATTAACTTCGTCATGTCTGTCTGCCCCCCCCCCCTTCAGTCAGTCTGGATGGAACAACTCGTTACCCAATAGACATATTTTCATGAAATTTGATATGTGATGATTTTCCGTAGTTCTGTTGAGGAATTTAAGTTTCATTAAAATCTGAAAAGAATAACGGTTACTTTACATGAAGACATTTATATATCTTTGAATTATTCCGCAAATGAAATATATTTGAGATAAAATCTTTAGAGAAAATCAATACACACATTTTATATGCAAAAGTGTTTCTCTGAAGATCATGCCATTTATAACATAATGTGGAAGAATATATTGTGTAATATATAACATTTAATATGTAACAATTGCTGCTTTGCACGAAAACAATGTTTACACGAACGCACCTCACTGTTACGTCATACGTACATCGCCTGCATTGTTAGTCCTTTACCAGGCAGTGCCTGACTATGTATGCTATCCGCATTAACATTATGTAATACGAAATTCTGTGCATGTAACTTACATGATTGAGTTTTATTTTGTTCTTAGAAAAATAGCGATTTGTAACCTAATTATTAACAGACTGATTATTGAAATACAGAAGCAATATGTTTTCTGGGAAATAAGAACCTACTTAAAATTGAAGTGTATCCACTAATTATTTCGTGTCCATTATCCTGTGATAAATGTAAAATGTATATTTTTAACATAATCACCCCTTTCTTCAACAACTACTATTGGCAGTTCACAAACCTTTTGATCCCCTCTGCCAAGAAGGTTTTCTTGTGTGAACGAAGTCACTTATGAACCGGGTCCTTCACCTCATCATAACTGGTAAATCTTCATCCACACAAGCCTTTATTTAGTGCCACAAATACGTGATAATCCGATGGAGGTTGGTGTGGAATACATGTGAAGAGCTGTGTATACTTTTTTCTTGTGACGCAACAGCCCTATTCTGGACTACGCCATCTCCACAGAGTTACGCACACCACACTCGGTAGGGTTCCTCTGGATGAGGGATCGGCCAATCGCAGAGACCTCTACCTGACAACACAAAGCCACACAGTTACTGATTTTTACTAAATCACTTTTTATTTTGATTGTTTAACTCCACTGTTTTCCTCTGACTTTAGAAGTGCACTTGCCACAATCTTTAAATAAAATTCGTTTATTACAGTCAATTATTGGCCCATTAATACTCTAATTTTTTCGCAACAAATGAAACATTTCTCACGCACGGTCTTTATTTTTTAATTATCTATTTTCACCACAACCCAAAATAATATGTTTCCACCAAAACCTGTCTCTTCATACGGTACCACTGGCACTGTATCATGTGAGTGTGGTATCAGTAAGTCAATTCTTGACCACCTCTCAGTAAATGCAGTAAGCATAAAATACACCAATTATTTTTGACTTGTACTTTGACAAGTTAATTGTGTACTACACGTAATCCAAATGTTAACATTTTCTGTCAACAGATATTGCAACTTGTCGTCCGGACACTCACACGACATTCTACAGTGTGTGTATCTTACAACATTCCTGGTGTAGCAATACACCAGGAATGTAGGAATACAGAAATTATCTCACACGGGTGTTGATGGCAAAATCAAAGCCAACCCAACAGTGTATAATGTAGGGGGACCGAAAATAGAACATTTCAAACGGAATAAAAACCTGAATCAAATAAGGCACAGCCTACAAGAAACTAACCTAAATGGCTTGTGTGACCAATACACCAAGCCTGTTTGGAACATGCATCTCACTTCTGCCTTGCGTGGGACACACGCTGCCCGTTTCATTCTCTTTTGTTTGTTCACCCTAATTATGTTTCCTGAAGAATGCATGTTGTGAGGCTTCTTATTATGCAGTTTTCTTCACACACTTCCACATTCTGTTTCTTATCTCCTGAGGAAAGTGTTTTTTCTCATTTTTAAATTCAGATCATGTATAAAAATACGTACAGACCATATAACGTGTCTTTCCTATTATTACTGCCATGTCGCTGTCATAATAAGCCAGTAAGTACCAAACTGGTCGCTGTGTGCATTTAATCATGTGCGGTTGCCTACCGGCGAACTTACAGAATAGGTTGTTTTACGCAAAGTACCTGAATGGTATTCCATAAACTTTCACATCGAAACAGGAGTATGATGCGAAAGAACACGTTTGTGCCCTACGGAAATACATTTACGAGTGAATGAGCAGAATGATCTGCTTTTATCCCCAGTATAGTGAGCAAAACATTTAATTTGTGCCTAACACACCTACTTTTAAAATGATATTTAACAATTAAAACAAGCAAACAAAAGGTCTTCTCTAATAGGAAGAAACTGTGATATAAATTAATATAGCAGCATTACAATTTCCTGTCCTGTGAATTATTAAGGTAAATATATAGAATCTGCTTCGGATTTGAATGTGGAAGTTTATTCCTGTAACAAGGCGTGAGACACAAGTTTTAGAATGTTCGTTGGTCGAGTTTTAACCGTCCTGTGAGTTTGGTTATAATTTTCAATAATCCCTCTAGGCTACGTTTCGCATAACTGCCTAACGTACCGACGAATTCCCTGGTAATGAGACTCAGCACTGCCTGAATACCCCAGCTAGCTATTCAAACATTAGTTAACATGTTTACAAATCGTTCAGCCAAAACTCTTGCCAAGGGGTTAATATCGTTTCTGCTTTTCAATTTGCCGCCATTCAGGAAGATGTACCAAAAATTCGCTTGGCTATTCACAGTTTGTGATTAATCGAAATTTTCTAGGTATATTTGAATTTCATTTACGCGCAAGATATTATTGTTTATTTAGATCGTGCAGACCGACTCTGGTGCTCACTGAGCCTTTTATTCAAAAGGGTACTGGGCGGTGCATTTACTGGGTACAGCTGCCGAAGCGTGAATCTGACCACACTTACATCTAGCACTGAGGTTAGGAACGAGTGGAACTACAGCTCAGTCCCACGACACGCCTCCTTGAAGCGCACAGGTATAACAGTACATTACTACGTGTGTGAAGTACGACTATTAGTAAACTTGGAGTAAAGGAAACATTTATGTGCAGCTGCATGGACAAAGCGGAAGGAAAGGCGAGGGGATTATTCCATATAACATCACATTTTAACATCCAATGGCAGCAGCCAAGGTTCAAGGAACAAAAAGTGTAAGAATGAGTATGAGACAATTAAGAATTTATTTTTTCTGAAATAATTTATGAACTATACTAATAACACCTGAAATTTATCTACAAATATAGACTTTTTTTTTCTAGAATATGAATCTATGCAGATTGATATATAAGTGCCAAAGCTTCGGAGGAGCGCAACTATCTCCATCTTCTGGGACGTTTCATTAATCCAGTTTGTGTGTAATGTACATATAAGACAAATGAAGGCGGTGTAATCATGTATGTTCTGAAACATGACGAAGTACTAAGTTTGGCACTACGCAAGGGGGCTAAGGTAAAGCAAGGAAATTTGAAACAAAATATAAAGATCTGCTTGTCCTTTATCTGCGCAGGTAACAACAGTACATTATGTAACATGAAATGCAACACAAAGGTACACTGATATTCATCCCAAAACATAAAGATTAAAATATCTGTAACTATAATTTTTCCTGCTGTGTTTTACGAGCGTCTTTTATATTGCGGGAAGGTAAAAGACTGAGTATAGGGTGCTGGGGAAGGTACTTGGGCCTAAGACGGAGGGAAAAAGGGACTGGAGGAGACTGCATAAGGAGGTGCTTCATGATGTTTACTTCTTACCAAATACTTATCATGTGATCTAACCAAGAAGACTGAGATGGGGGAGGGGGCATGTGGCGTGTTGGGAGAGAAGAGAGATGCGTACAGGATTTTGGTGGGTAAATCTGAGGCACTGAGACCAATTGGAAAGCCTAGACACAAGGGCGGTTCATATTAAAGTCGATGTTCAAGAAATACGGGTATGTGAATTGGATTGATCTTGTCCAGGGCACGTACAGGCGGTAGGCAGTTGTGATACAGTAGTGAACACGCGGTTTCCATAAAATGCGGGGACTTTGTGAATATCTGTGAAACTACTGGCTTCTCAAGAAGGACTCTGTTAGACATTGTAGTTATTCACCTTTCGACATAGTTGGTGTAAGAACATTAGTTGCTGCTGTGTGTAGTGTTTAATGGTGGGGAAATAACTGTTTGTTCTGTAAAGAAAGAAATAGAAGGACAATGCGTGGAGAATGATTAAATAAAGGGGCGCAGACGATCAAACCATAGGTATTTAAAATAAATTACGATAACACTGAATACTGCAGATAACTCGGTAAATGAGGTAAGTGGCATAAATGATATTGGCTAGAATTATAAAGTTTTCAAGAAAAGTATAATGCAGGCGGAAAATGGAGCATTAAATTCAGAGTCATTTGATAGAACCCAGAAAGCTGGAAATCAGGCACCGTACCATTTAGAGGCTACAAAACAGCACACGAGTCAAAGAAAGTATATATAAAAACCACACTAAGACAGACCTACGTAAGTCTAAAACAATGATAGTGAATAGACATGCACTACGCCGTGTGTAAACTTACAGATAAAAAACCATCAGGTGAACAGCTAATATTCAGTTTGCATGCGACATTTAGTTTGTATTTAACATCTTGTCAGTGCGGTGTGTTGTTTGTATATCGCGTAGAGAACGCCCGTTACTAATTTTTCTCCCCGTATGTGATCACATTTGATAATAACGCTCATGAGGTAGACCGAATGTTAAATGAAGTGGTGTGTGTAACATGATAAAGGCTGCCTCCTGTAATAAGTAACAAGCAACGTTAAAACGTGAATTATTTCGAAATAAAATTATAGAATAATTTTAGTAATAAACATGAAATATTTACGAGATGAAGTAACCCACGTAATGGAGCCTTAGAAAAAGTGTCAGTATTGGGGCAAACAATGAACCTGGAATAGTGGAATAATTAAATGGAACTGTAGGGGAAAATAAATATTGCAACAGAGACGATGAGACGTAAAGCTATGTAAAATGTATTGGGCTAATTTTCATCCATACAGCCAATATAAGAGCAGATACAAGAAGAAGAAACCGCGTGAAGGATAAAGTAGGGGGATTTGAGATGACTAGGTTTGTCCATGAGAGAGACTGATAAATCAGTCACAAGTAGTGTATTCATGAAACAGGGCATTGACGGATGTGAGAAGGACAGTAGTATGGAAGAGACGCGAGTGACAACGGATCGGGTTATGCGAAGAGCAGGAGACAGCTCTTATGAATGAAAAAGTATGCCGGTAGGTTGCACGAAGGATGGCGAGGCAGCACACTGGAGAAACAGGCAAATTCCTGAAACAGATGAGGAAAATAATAATGAGGAGAACATTTTCTCTGTGAGATTTTATTATGTAAAGAAAGAGTTGTTACATGTATAACAAAACATTGATCAGCCATTTCCTCTATTACTTGTCACAGAAAACGGATATTTCCCGCAATATATTAAAGCAGTGGGACGTTATCAGTGGTATTTGTGTTATTCGCGTTTTAATTTGGTGCTCACAAGTATTAGTCATTATTACTATCGTGATGGGTTTAAGTGGGAATTAATAATGCACGAAAGCCTGTATATTTGTGCTTCAGTAGAATCCAATTATTAATGTGATTATCAGAGTAATTAACATTAAATAGAAAATAAAGAGGCTTGCACGTAATGGCAACACTGGTCGTCTTTGTAGTTAGCTGTTTGTCCCCTTTGCACATCCTGCGGGCTCATCTATACACTGTAACACAGGATTACTGTGGTATAAACAGGCGCGAATCGATTAGCGTGTTTGCACAATTGCGGTATATACGTTTGCTTTGACGGGACTCTGCCTCACAATCAGCACGTATTAAACGATTCGATGAAGGTGCTTTGTTCTGCAAGTTGCACTAGTTGTGTCAAAACAGGGATCGTCACTGTCCACTGATTGTCCTCAGACGGACAGTTACTCTCTGTGTTTGTCGTTAAAAATTCAATATATCCGATTTAATCGATAAGTAGACCCGGCCTGTTTCAATTTTTAACATTTCTTTTAGCAAACATGACATTAACGTTCAGTTTGTTGTAACTATGTTGTTGTGCCTATTGTAATACAGATATGTTACACAACCAACCAGTTACCATAAAGCAAGAAGATTTGTGAGGAACTTCTTGCTTAGCTTTTAAGAAATTGCCCATCTTTTATAGAACCGGAATGATTTTTGTCATGTGCACAAGAACTCATTACTGGGCCCTGTTTTAATGCAGAAGCTGATAGTCCACATATTTCGTACCATAATCATTTTAAGATGAAACTTAATGTTATTTATAAGGTAAAGGTAAAGATCTTCCTGTTCACGTACATGAAAGAATTTGGGGGCGAAGGTATAGCTCCACGCATTCTAAACCTCGGCAGTATTTAATGATAGTGATAACTTCACAGCCGTGGTACTCTTTGGAGGAAAAGGCGATCGGTGCCCGATGAATAGGAGGTTCGCTGGGAGTCGGAGCGGGTCTGATCGTTTCGTAGAAGAGGAATATCTCTTGCCCATGTTGGAGAACGAAAGACGACTCTTGGTTGTTCAACCCGCGGGCTAGTCGTTTTACCGACTACTCTACCCCGTATATTAATTTGTTATTTTGAAAGGTGAAATATAAGCCTTGTGTACAAATGTTATAGACATTAATTTGGCACTTTCTGTTACCTTGTTGAAGTCTGCTTCTCCGAGTTCTTCACAACTACGTACTGTACATTGCCTTTACCATTTCTTAGTCTGTATCACGCGACTGCTGTAAGAAGACTCTTTTCTGCCGTCTTCTACGCCAATAGAGTGCGGAAATGCCATTCAGTCTGCTGTGAAATTTGTTGTTGTTGTTCATTTCCTACCCGGCACATTTCATGCCGTTTCTGAACCTGACGTTTAATTAGCTTTTAGTCGTATCTAATGGTTGAGAATGAAGATTGAATATATTTTCGCGTTTCGAAACGATAATCTGATGGCGTGTCAACCACTTATCAGGAAGCAGTGTGCATTTATCGTGGTCATTAAATATAGTGCACTTTCCTGTTCTTTATTCATATAACTGTCAGGGTCACGTAGGATTCTAAGGTGATACTTTCGTACATTTTCATATTTGATGGCTTCAGTATGTTGCTCGTAACTGGCAGCAACCATTAATCAAGGTATAGACAAATTCTTCAACGCAGATCAAACATGTCGTTTAGGTACACTCTGTTCACTTACATGTATAACAAGGTTTGTGTACGACTGTATGACGGACAGCTCGTGCTCACTAAGTGTAGGCGCTGAATATGAGATAAAGTGATAATGGCAATACTGCTGGCTTCATCTGTCGGCCAGTCTGTCTACTGTGTGGTCGCAGTAGCGGAAGTTTTTGCTGCCCATGATTTGAACACAGTTCTGTCTGCACGAAATGAATCTATTCAGAAAAAACGATGTGTATTCTGTTACTTTGCCTCTATTCTACATATCCAGACTTCTGGGATTAGCTTCATACAGGTACAAAACACAACCGTCTACAAATCATGCGGGTCCGAATAGAAATAGAAACAATAGTGATACGTGTGGTGTGGAAAAAGAGTTTAAGACATCAAAGTGTGCAGTTGTATATACAGGAGTAATGCTGGTTGCCCTCCTGTGTTGGTTTGTTTATTCCCTGGTGAAGAGCATTGTTTACGAATTTCCCAATGTGAAACTAACGTACGCTGTAACTCAGACAATGACTTTATGTTTATCAGAAGCTACAGCAGTGGCCAGTCTCGGACTAGAAATTACGTGTAACAGAAGAAGATTAATAGAAGTAGCGTCAAAACTTACTCACGTTGATGGGATATTAATGCGCAATAACAACAAGGCCCACAAGACATTGAGGGGTATCGTTATCTTGGAACTGGTGCTGTTTATATTTTTGTTACTTGTTCGGCATGGTTATGAATTGTGGAGTAGGGGAGGGAAAGAGTACCTTCATGTTATTATTAGATTTTTGGTTCATTTTATAAGCACCATTATGATAGTGCAATTTGTTACTTTTACGTATGTTCTGAAGCAGAGGTTCAACTGTGTTAACAGGCAGTTGGCTTTGTATGGGGACATCTGTGGAAGAGTGAATATCTTGGAAAACGTTGAAGTGGAATTTACAAAACGCAACTTTGGCTTACTGAAGCCTCTCAACTCAGCATCCGTGTCGCTCGCACATGATATGCCGCCTTCTGATTCTCCTGATCAAAGTTCTACTGTTGTTTCTGTCTTCATATCAGACACGAAAATTGGGCACCTGCCCCCTGCCTCATCATCGGCAGAATTCTCATCACAGTCTCGTAACCAGCATGCCGCAAATATACATATTCTCAGGTGTGCTTATGCCATTCTCTACGATATAGGTGGCTTAGTAGAAAGAGCTTATGGTTTTCAGTTGCTACTAGCTATGGCGTATATATTTTTTTCTGTGGTGAAGTATTTTCATTTGGTAATGATTTCCAACGTAAGTTCGCATCAAGGTAACATGAGTGCTTCTCATGTGGATGGAATTTTACCTTTTATATGTGCAGTGTCTATCCATATCGCAAATATTCTGTGGCTTACAGCTTCCTGTAACTTTGCATGCCGTGAAGCAGTTCGTACCACAACTGTTGTCAACAAACTTTTACTAATACAAACTTTACCTCCTGATGTATCGGCTGAGTTAGAGCGGTTTTCTCAACAGTTACTTCACTCGAAACTGCAGTTCACGGCCTTCGGGTTTTTCAGTCTTGACTTTACATTTCTGTATGGATTTGTAGGAGGAGCTACCACATACATCGTGATTTTACTCCAGTTTCAGTAATTTCGTTGCCATATAATATTTTGTGGAAGATTGGGATGTTTTTATATGGTTTTGTTTTATTGACATTCCCTTTTGTATCGTCTTTATATTTGACGTAATATGGCTACTGAAAGCGCTATGGAGTTTCAGACTCCTACAAAGGGTCTTTAGTTCCAATTTATTTTGTGTGATAAACTTTATACTAAACACGCAGAATAGAGTTGCAAAGTGAAGTTTAGTTGTTATAATAAAGTGTGAGATTTCTTCAGTATGAAAAAGTCAAGTTGAGGAATTTATTGAATATCAGTGACTTTATTCTGTGCACTTATTGAAAACTCTGTGACTGTATTTCAACAAAGACATTTGGAAACTTTTTGAATAGCATGTTTATGTACAAACTAGAGATGATATTAAACCAAGATATTGGGCCTACAATATGTGACTGACTTCCACAGCGTTAAACCCCAAATAATATGCCCATCCCTCTGCGTCGTGATTCGATATGTATTGTATTGCTGTATTTAATAGCGGCTAGATCTGTGAGTGTACGGATGCGCTTACAGGTGTCTTCCGGTCTGAAACACCATTATCTTGTGACTGTTAAAACATGCGCGTAGGGATCAGAATGAAGAAAGCTGCAAAATTTCGGTGTTTCAGATAATAATAGCGACGGGTTTCTAGCATCACGACTTATGCATATGTTTTAATGTTTTACATAATTATATTAGGTTAAGAACGACCGAACAGCGAAGTGTCGTTTCGTTTCTGTACTTTGAAAATTCTTCGATCTGTACGTACGCAATGTTCAGTAGGCCTATACTTGTATTTCATGTACGGCAAGTGAATATAAAACTCTGCAGATATTTTCCCATTCAAAGTAGCATGTAGAAGATAATGTTTTATGTTGTTCAGGAGAAATTTTAACCATCAGGCTAACGCAAATGCGATCTTCATATATAGTATTGCGTATAATATCATGATAACAATTTTATGACTGTTTGAATTTACATGCCACTGTAGATTGTGATGCAAATTTTGAAAACAAAAGTCATCGTTGTAGCTATGCTACTTGTTAACTTCAGACGCGTTTAGTATAAAGTAATACTTCAGTGATGATAATGATATTAATAATGCTAGTAACAACAGCAATAATAATGAAAATTATGGTAAAAATAGTAATAAATATTATTCCATCTTCTGTGTAAAAACCTGAGTGTTAAGGTGTATAAGTTATGTTTGTCTTTTGGTTGTTTTGGAATGAACCTCGATCTCTCTCGTCCTTAGAATGTAACTTGGATTTAAAGTTGTGCGACAGAGTTTATCGTGGTTTTTTTCAGTCCATCCAGGATAGTGTCGGCGTAATTTCTTACACGAGTCCCAAATTCACCCCCCCCCCTCCCCCTCTTATTTCCGATTCCTTCTACCCATAGTATTTATCTCTGTAGCTACTAATTCATTATTAAATAATCTAAGTTTATTCGAGTAAGCTGTTTGTTAGACAGATGTACTGATAACAATTTCGTTGGTCCAGTAAAGATTAACTACATAAGTGACTCACTAATTTGCGGACCAATTAACTAGGACCAACGGGCAGAGTAATTCTTCAGCGTCCCTTAGCCATCAGTGGCTGAAATGCCTTAAAATCTTCACCATTGTGAGACTAAACGTAATCCCTGCAGTAGATATAACACTGTTAAATGACCTAAGACTCACTTCATCAACCTAATTTCTCATTTTAAAGTTCGTCCATAGATCAGTGAATTAGTGTTGATGAACACTGTAGAAAAGTGTTTATTTATATGGACTCTGTTGTCGAGGTTATTCAATTTAAATACGTAGCCTATATTTGACCCCAGATTTAAGGATAGAGAGACACAATATCGTTGCTACATTTTATTTTTCAAAGTAACCTTGTACTGCAGCTGAGTTGCCTCTTTCCATGTGAATGCATTACCCATTAGTCCATGTACATGTCACTGAAGTAAAATATGTCTCTTACTGCCGTCACTGATATATTGGTAGAAATGGGCTAGACTATTCAAGCATCAGCAGCTAACTCAATTCTTCAGAAATTGGAGCGTAAAATATCCGTCAATGAGCACTGTTATACGTCAGAGCTCTGTCTGACGATTAAATTGGGTATGGGCTTATTGGCTGCCATCGACAGCCTCTTTTTCTTTCGGTTCAATAAGGTCGAGGGTTTCCCATGTCCTAGGCAACCGCACGGCGAAGTGCTTGTGCGGAAGTTGGAGTCCTTGGTTTAAAACTGTATGACATGCAAAACTATTATTGGAATATCAGCTTGCATGCAGGCTTACCGTTTTGGGAAAGGGAGAAGTAGACAGTACAGCAGCTTAAATAGGTACAGTGTCTAGCAGTAGATCTACTGCTGTACAGGCTATGATTAAGTCGCTTAATATTTGACATGCAATCAACGACTTGTCCGATCGCGGTTTCTGCGCTCTAAGGCGTAGATCTGCGGCTGCTCGCTTGCTGCGATAGTTGATTGGAATCCCGCTGGAGGCATGGATGTCTGTCTCTTGTTATGTGCGTTGTCAGGACTCTGCGACGTGCCGATCCCTCATCCAGAGGAATAATGCTGAGTGTGTGTGTGTGTGTGTGTGTGTGTATGTGTCACGGAGAGTGATCAGATGCAATTTTAATCCTCTTCACTTGCAATGAGAAGGCAGAAGAACTTAGATTAAGGAAGAAGGAAGAAAAGAAAGAAAGAAAGAAGAAAAAACGAATTCTGTAATCTTGTATGTTTAGCAAACATTCCAGTCATCAACAACTTAATCCTCCAAATCCATTCGACGATTTCTTCGCTCACCAGATATCATGATAAGGAACACCGGGGGCATACAAAAGGAGAAAAACTTCATAAACTGGGTGGATATCAATTCTTCGACAAGAATTTTGCTTTTGTTAGATTTTTACACTTTTACTGTGTTGAATTATTATAAATGTAGGGAAAGTGTTGTAGTTAATTGCAGAAGTATTACTGAAGAATGGGGGAGAAATAAGTTTCAGAATCAGAGGGAAAGCACCAGTAAGACAGAAACCACTGGCAGCTGCTGACAAGGGTTTCCCATTAAATGGTACAAGCGCATAAGTGTCAGGCCGTTTGTCTTAAGTTCAAGGTCAAGAGGCACTTGCTCTTTTTCGCGAAACCCCCCTTCGCTCGAGGACTATTCTGAGTTCATCTTAACACCTCGTATTCAAATTAATGGGTTGTGTTCATATACAGTCGTGAAAGTGCGTTTAGAACATGGCTATTGAAATCATTTTCTCTTGAAAACCTCCTTTCACTTGCAGGACTTCTATATACACTGAAGTTAATGAAATCGATTAATGTATTAAAAGGCAACGTAGAGTTGGAATTAAGGGGTCCGCGATATTGAAGTCGTGCTTGTATACTGGAAGTGGCGGAGAAAATGAATAACATGAATTTATTATTAACTTTACTTGGTATGAATTAGGCGCTTTCATGATCTTTGTTGCAGCATGTAGTCTAAAGTGAAACTAAAGAAATGGACTTGTCGGATATGAAGCGTACTATACTGTAAAATACGTTCACGTAAAAGTATGGAAATTTTGAGGGTTGTTTGACCGTGCATCTTCCTCGTGAAATAAAGTGAAATGCCAACTTGATGCAACTAGGTAATTTTATTGATGTATTCTTAGCTCGACATGTTTCGGGGGCATAATCCCATCATCAGGAGCATTAGATGTTGAGTTGCAGCATACG
>Ga0123357_10001890_pt1 | contig 22766 bp, 25 predicted proteins | sample TergutEmb28metaG_FD_89873 | JGI IMG/M metagenome (GOLD analysis project Ga0123357, IMG submission 89873) | Embiratermes neotenicus P4 segment gut microbial communities from Petit-Saut dam, French Guiana - Emb289 P4 | ecosystem: Host-associated > Arthropoda: Insects > Digestive system > Gut ... | reverse complement strand
CGGAGCGGGTGGAGCGAAGGCCGAGGCCCAAGGGGAGACTGGGCCAACAAGACATGTGCCGGACTTGAGAAGCCGGATTACACATGACCCATGCGTTGGACCGGCTCGGCGCGCACACGTGGTGCAAACCGGCACGACCCAAGGGAGGAGCCCGGTCGCGGGAAAGCCGCTCGCCGGGATCTGTGCGGGGGGCGGCCAGCAATGGCCGGCCCTACCGCGAGACGGAGAGTAAAGGCTGGACTCCGGGGGGCGGCCTCACACTGTCCGTGATGAACGACTGGTTGGTTGACAACGGATATTTCTCGGGCGAGGGGACCTGTTCGGCCGGTCACGTCAACTACACAGGATATCGGCTAAATGCCAGCGGGGATATCACCAGCCCGAGCTCACAAAAGAATCACGCAGAGTTTGACGATTTCAGCCTCAGATTCGGTCAGGGATTTGCCATCGGCCGGTACTGGATGATCACCCCCTTCGCCGAATATGGCTACCGTCGATGGGACAGAAAGGTCAATGAGGGCGAAACCTGCCGGAATCAGTATGGTGGCACCGGTGTCCTGCTGCAGGTGTCCCCGGTGGAGAGGCTGGTGTGGTCGCTGAGTGGCATGGTCGGTTCAACCTTCGGTGCCGATGAATCGAAGGAACAGCCATCTTGGGAGGGCGAAAATCAGATCAACATCCTGACGGATTTCAGGCTTCAGTCACGAAAACAGACATTGCCAGCGCGCTTCACCTTGATGTGAAGCGCCAACGGGAAACCCGCTCTGCCGGGAGGACAAGGCATGTGTTAGCGTCCCGGCCCCGGCGACACTGCAATGTTGAAGATTTCCCGATGAAACGCATCCTGTTCAGCCTTACCCTTGCCTCCGTCACCGTGGCGGCAACATTCCTCGGCATCCGCAGCTTTGCGCAGATGTCGGCAATATCGGAGATCGACGCCCTGTTCGAGCGCATCCGCGCCGTTGGTGGCGAAGCCAGCCACGGCAAGGTCGACTTCGATGCCGCCAGCCGCAGCCTCACCATCCAGGACATCACGATTGATACCAGAAGGGCCTCTTCCGCAGCGCGAATCCGGATCGGCCGTCTGAAGGCCACGGGTGTCAGCCAGTTCACACCAGATGGTTTCGCGGCCTCCCTGATCGAGGTCGCAAATGTCGAAGTCACCAATGATCGCCCCGGTGACACGCTGGACAAACTCTCTTACGCCATCCCGCAAATCACGCTGCGGGAGTTTTCGGCTCCGGTGCGCCTTGCCGCGCCGGCAACGAACGGCCCAACCGATGTCACCCGAGCGGTTCTGGAACAGTTCGCAAGCGTCAGCGCGGCCTCGGTCACCATGCCGGGCTTCACCGGCAGTCTGAGCATGAGCCCCCCCAACCCGCCGGTTCCGGACGACACGACGACAACAAAGCCGGACCGGCGCCCAGCAGCACCAGCAGAGGCGGCCGGCGCCGAGCCCGCGTTCTCGTTCAATGTCTCATTCCGGACCTGGACCCTCGGTCCGTTCAATGCCACTTTTGCCGGCTCGGGCATCTCCTGGCAGAATCTCCGCCAGGGCAGGGTCGAAGGGGGGAAAATCGATCGCCTGACATTCAGTGCCAACTACGTGGCACCGAAGGACGGATATCCGAAAAGGCAGACCAGTGAACTGGCCAGCCTCAGGATCAGGGATTTCGATGCCACGCCCCTGATTGCGCTGCTCGACCCCAGTGCAGACACCAGCGACCGCTACCGTCAGATCGCAGCTCACCTCTCTCTGGCTCCGCTTTCGGTCACGACCGAAAGCGCCGGCATCCTGATTCCGTCGGAGGACAGAATCGAAAGATGGAGCGTTGATGACATCGCCATCCAGCCATCAAAGCTGCATCTGGGGCTCGCCCTGATCAACCTTCCGCGATCGTCGCCCTCTACCGAGGGCGAAAAGATCGCCGCAACCCAGGGCCGCGCCAACATCCTTTCCGCGCTCCACATCGGCCGCTTCGAACTCGCTGGCATTGTGTTGCACTCCCCTGACGGAGCCCGCCACATCGACCGGATCGGCTATGAAACCAGCGCATTTGCCATCGAAGGGGTTACCGTGCCGGGTGCCGGAGGCCAGGACCCGACGACGCTGAAACATGTCACCATCAGGGATCTCGACATCGGCAGGCTGATGCTTGCCACCGACACAAACCGTGGTCTCTTCGCCTCCGCCGACAGCGTTCTGAACTTCCTTCATGGCCTCAGCGGATTCGAACTCCAGGGTCTCCGCGTCCCGTTCAGCCACACCGGAAAAATGCTGGAACTCGTCAGTCTCAGCCTCCGTTGGGGACCGTTCACAGGCTCCTTTCCGGCCCAAGCCGAACTCGCCGTTGATTCCCGCATTCCGGTCGACCCTGCCGCCTCCGAACAGTTGCAACGCCTCTCTTCCCGCGGCATTGATCCAATCCACTTCAGCGGCAGGTTACAACTGGCTTTGTCGGAAGAAGCAGGGACTTTCGCGCTCACGCTTCCCGGATTCGATGTCGACAAGCTCTTCAGGACCCGACTTCACCTCAGCCTTGGCAACTTTTCGCCCGCCGTCTTTCTCGGCGAGCCGCAGGCCCCGATTGCGCTCGCCCAGATCGAGGCCGGCCCCATCGAGTTCAGCCTTGCGGATGCGGGTGTGATCGACCTCATCGCCGCCGAATTCGGCCAGGCTCACGATCTCAGTCCTGACGCCGCACGTCAGGGTCTGATCGACACCGTCAAGGCAACTGGCGCCGCCCTGTCCAACGCCCAGGCTATTGCGGCAAGCGAAACCATCGTCCGCTTCCTTGAAAGCCCCGGCCAGACAATTGTTATCCGGCTCACGCCGCTCAGCAAATTCCCGGTGAAGGCGTTTTCGAAAATTGTCCGTGACGACCCCGCCTCGGCGCTCAACCTGTTCCAGATCGAGTGCTCGACCACCAGATAGGCCGCCATCCGATGGTGGGTGAACTTGCTGTGTGCGCTCGCGGCCCCGCACACTCGCCTCCCGGCTGACGCGCGCTCTTCGCAGGCCCGTGGCCTCCCGGCCACGAAATCCGTCAACGAGAGCGAAAAGCGCATCGCCCGTCAACGCCACCGCAAGACCCGGAAGGCATCCAGGGAACCCAGGGGAGGTCCAGGGTGATTGCGCAACTCCGCAGATGGTCCCAGAACCACCCTCACGGCTTGCAGAAACAAAAAGCTATTTCTGCGGCGGGTTGACCTTGATGTGAAGCTCCCGGAGCTGTTTCGGGCTGGCCTCGGAGGGCCCAGACTGACATCGAAAATGCGCGGCAACATGGCATGGCGCTGGGGTCCGGATTGACCTGGAAGGTGGCGACCGGCGTCGACTGCGCGCTGACACGGAACTGGCATGTCAGCGCCGAGGCCAGCTATACGGCGTTCAAGTATGGCGCCAGTGCCAGGGTGCCCAATCTGGCCGACCCCGGGCATGGGGTGATGGAGCCGGACAGCAGGACCAATGTGACGATGGTGAAACTCGGGATTGGTTATTCCTGGGGCGCGCCGAGCGCGAGATACGGATCATCCTGGCAGAGTGGAACGAGGCGGAGGTTGGAGGTTTCATCGGCAGGCGCGGTGGAGGGCGGCAGGGAGTGCATTGATTACTGCCGGTCATGTCGCAATCCACAGGCCTCACCGTGTGGTCAGGGGCCACTGCCCGTCCTCCAGCCGCTCGGCGCCAGAACCTGAGGCGGTTTTGGATCGGAAGCCGTTTGTCAACAGCGATCGAGCGCACCCGGTCCGATGGCTGAAGGCAGCCGCAGGCGAATTTGTGGTCCTGCGCCAATTCCGCCGTGCGATTGCAGGACTCTGCGATTACAAGGCTCCAGGAGAAGTAGAGAGGGAGATTTGGGCGTCGTGTGGCGCGCATCGGCTGAGACGTCGTGACCGGAAAAATGAGCCTTGCGGCTTGTGTGGCGCGCATCGCGGGTGGTGGCGTGGTCGGCTGCCGGGTTGGGTTCATTGGCTGATGTCGGGAACTGGCGGTTGCAGACCGCTGCGGCATTGGCTGTCCGGAGCTTTCGTTCATCTCGGTGTGGAGCCCGACATTTCTGATCATGCTGTTTGAGACAATGGTCGAACGCCGTGAAAAAATCGGCAGGCTACTCCGACGTCAGCCTTGCGGACTGGAACGCGCGGCGTGGTTCATGGCCGGCATGGCGAATGGACGCTGTGGCGCTGTGGTCGCGGTTGCGGCTGGTCAGTGCGTGGGCGGATGCGGCACTCGCGATCGGCGGCGGCGCGGCTGCAGGCAATGTTGCCGGGAATTGAACTCCAGCCCAGGGGAATGCTCTCAACCGAGGGGGTCTTCACCTGATTGTCGCAACGCCGGGGGGTACCGCTACCGCATTGGCGATGAAGTCGAATGCAGCGGGATGCGTAACGAGGTGGGGGCGCAGACCCCGATGCCTGCTTTCAGGGGGCGGGCCGGAAACATCGCGGGTCTGGTTGGAGAGAAGATCGAGGAGGCGCATCGCCGCCGCCTGCATGGCGGGGAGGGGAGGTTTCTCCGGTTTGGTTGCGATCGAGAATCCGGCACATTATGTCCTCGTGATTGAAGACGATGGCGATGACGGTGGGGCGATCGAGTGTGAGCGGCGTCTGTGCACCAATCCGCTTTAAGCAGAGACCCGCTTCACCGGGCAGTTGGGGCCGCTCGGTGTCGTGAGGATTGAAAAGGCTTTTGAACGCTACGTCGAATGGCGTCTCGGCAAGGGGGCACGTCTTGGCGACATCAGGCAACCGGCGCTGATCCAGGTTGGCTGCGGCGTTGACGCGTTCTGGCCGCAAATTGCGGATGCGGAAAGCGGTTTTCTTTGGAAAAGGGCGGGGTGTGTGGTTTTGGACGAGAGGGAAGGGGAAGGTCGTCGGGAGAAAAAATCTGACCGTGTCAGTCCCTGGCGGTGTGGGGAGCGGCGCAATCGCGTCGTTCGGCCGCTCCACTTTCTTCACAAGGGGCGGTTGCCGCTCCTGGTCTCGTCCGCCACGTCCTCCTCGGCGACGTACATCTTCCCGCCCAGGCGGCGGAATTTCGCGCTCATTTCCTGCATGCCGGCGGCAGCGCCGTCGAGGCCGAGGGCGGCTTTCTCGTTGTCGCCGAGGCCCGCGGCATAATCGCGCACGTCCTGCGTGATTTTCATGGCGCAGAATTTCGGACCACACATCGAGCAGAAATGCGCGAGCTTATGGGCGTCTTTGGGGAGCGTGGCGTCATGGAAGTTGCGCGCGGTATCGGGGTCGAGGCTGAGGTGGAACTGGTCAAACCAGCGAAATTCGAAACGCGCCCGTGACAGCGCGTCATCGCGCAACTGCGCCGCAGGATGGCCTTTGGCGAGATCGGCGGCATGGGCGGCGATCTTGTAGGTGATGACGCCCGTCTTCACGTCATCGCGGTCGGGCAGGCCAAGATGCTCCTTGGGCGTGACATAGCACAGCATGGCGCAGCCGAACCAGCCGATCATGGCAGCGCCGATGCCGGATGTGATGTGGTCATAGCCGGGTGCGATATCGGTTGTCAGGGGGCCCAGTGTGTAGAACGGAGCCTCGCCACACTCTTTGAGCTGTTTGTCGACATTGATTTTGATCTTGTGGATCGGCACATGGCCCGGGCCTTCGATCATGACCTGACAGCCCTTGTCCCATGCAATTCGGGTCAGCTCACCCAGGGTTTCGAGTTCGGCGAATTGCGCCGCGTCATTGGCGTCGGCAATCGATCCCGGGCGCAGGCCGTCGCCAAGCGAGAAAGCCACGTCATATTTACGCAGAATGTCGCAGATATCGGCGAAATGTGTATAGAGGAAGCTTTCATGGTGGTGGGCCAGACACCACTTGGCCATGATCGAGCCGCCGCGGGAGACGATGCCGGTTAGCCGGCGGGCGGTCAGGGGAATGAAGGCCAGACGCAGGCCGGCATGGATGGTGAAATAGTCGACGCCCTGCTCACACTGCTCGATCAGGGTGTCGCGGTAGAGTTCCCAGGTGAGGCGGGCGGGGTCGCCGTCGCATTTCTCCAGCGCCTGATAGATCGGCACGGTGCCGATCGGCACCGGCGAATTGCGCAGGATCCATTCGCGGGTGGTGTGGATGTTGTTGCCGGTGGAGAGATCCATCACGGTGTCGGCACCCCAGCGGATCGCCCACACCATCTTCTCGACCTCCTCCTCGACCGAGGACGTCACCGCGGAATTGCCGCTATTGGCGTTGATCTTGGTGAGGAAGTTGCGGCCGATGATCATCGGCTCGACTTCGCTGTGATTGATGTTGCCGGGAATGATGGCGCGGCCGCGGGCAATCTCGGAACGGACGAATTCGGCCGTGATGAAAGGCGGGATCGCGGCCCCGAAGCTTTCCCCGTCGTCAAGTGCGGCCCGGGCGCGCGAAAGCTGTTCCCGGCGGCCGAGATTTTCGCGCGCGGCGACGTAGATCATCTCTTTGGTGATGATGCCGGCGCGGGCGAATTCGAGCTGGGTCACAGGCGCGCCGTCAAGACCGCGCAAGGGGGTGTGTCGGGCGTGAAAGGCGTGTGCTTTGGCGTCTTCGCCGATGGCGCCATTATCCTCGGGCCGGATGCTGCGGCCGGCATATTCCTCAACCCCACCGCGTTCCAGGATCCAGGCATGGCGCGGGCGGGGCAGTCCGGCATTGACGTCGATTGAGGCTTGCGGATCGCTATAGGGGCCGGAGGTGTCATAAACCGGCAGGCTGGGTTGGGCCGGGTCGGAGATCAGGATTTCGCGCAGCGGCACCTTGAGATCGGGTGCCTCGGCCGGTGAGACATGGATCTTGCGCGAGGCAGGAAGCGGACCGGTGGTCACGGTGGGAATGGGGTTGGTGATGTTCACGAGAGCCTCCCTGTCTTGCGTCTGGTTCTTGCGTTTGGTTCTTGCGTTCAGTCGCTGTGGCAAGGACTGGTTGAGGTTACGGGGTGAGGTTGAAGAGCCGTGTCTGGAACGAAGTTCCGGAACGGGTGCAGGAGCGAAAGATTACTGCGTAAGCCAGGCGTTGACCCGCGCGTCGGGATCGGCATTGCCTGTGATGTCGCTGACCACCGCAATGGAATCGGCACCACTGGCGAAGATGTCGGCGGCCTGTTCAAGCTTGATGCCGCCGATCGCGACCAGCGGGATGGTGCCTATGCGCTGTTTCCAGTCGCGGATTTTGGCAATGCCCTGGGGAGCGAAGCGCATCGCTTTCAGCGTGGTCGGGAAAATCGGCCCCAGCGCGATATAGTCGGGGCGGGCTTTCAGCGCGGTGGCAAGCTCGGTGTCGTCATGGGTCGAGATGCCGAGCGTCAGTCCGGCGGCGCGGATGGCTGCGAGATCCGCTCCCGCCAGGTCCTCCTGGCCGAGATGGAGATGGCGGGCCCCGAGTCGGATCGCCTCTGCCCAGTAGTCGTTGACCACCAGGCGGGTGCGCGTCGCTGCCGTTGCCGCCAGCGCCTCGCCGATGAGGTGCCCGGCGGCCTCAGAAGAGAGGTTCTTGGCCCGGAGCTGAATCGTGCCGACCCCGAGGCGGGCCAGGCGCGCCACCCAGGCGACACTGTCAACGATTGGATAGAAACGATCAGGATACGGCATGCCAGAACGGTGTCCCAACGACAGGAGTGGAGGGGGAGGCGAAGTCGCGGGCTTCCATCAGCCCGGCCTCATAGGCCTTGCGTCCGGCCTCGACGCCGAGACGGAAGGCACCGGCCATGGCCACCGGATCTTCGGCTTTGGCAATGGCGGTGTTGAGCAGCACGGCGTCAAAGCCGAGTTCGAGTGCGGAGGCGGCATGGGACGGAGCGCCGAGACCGGCGTCCACCACCAGCGTGATATCGGGGAGGCGCTGGCGCAGCAGAATCAGCGCGTCCCGATTGGTGATGCCCCGTGCGCTGCCGATCGCCGCGGCCCACGGCATCACCACCTTGCAGCCGGCGTCGACCAGGCGGCTGGCCACCGAGAGATCCTCGGTGCAATAGGGAAACACCTCGAAGCCGTCCTTGATCAGGATGGTGGCGGCCTCGACCAGACCGACCACATCGGGCTGCAGGGTGTCGTTGTCGGCGATGACCTCGAGCTTGATCCAGGGGGTGGAGAAGAGTTCGCGTGCCAGCTGTGCCGTACTCACCGCCTCGCGGACGCCGCGGCAGCCCGCGGTGTTGGGCAGCACCGTGACGTCGAGTTCGCGGATCAGCTTCCAGAAGCCCTCGCCGGCCTTGCCGCCGGCAGCCTCGCGGCGCAGCGACACGGTTACGATGTTGGCACCCGAGGCGCGGATCGCGTTCTGCATGATCGCCGGCGACGGATAGAGCGCGCTGCCGATCAGGAGCCGCGAGGAAAAGGTCTTGCCGTAGAAATTGATCACTTTCAGTTTCTCCCGCGAAGCTTTTCGGTGGTGTACAACCACAGAGGATCCCGGCGTAGCTCAGTGTACCCCGGGCGGACCAGGGTACGGGTTGGTTGATGCATCGTCGTCAGCCACCCTGGCGCGGGCTGAGGATCTCGATGTCGTCGCCGGCTTGAATCGGCGTTTCGTTCCAGCGCGTGCGCGGCACCACATCCTGGTTGAGCGCCACCGCGACATGGCCTGTGCCATAGTCGAGTTCCTCAAGCAGGGCGCCGATGGTGGTGGCGTCAATTTCCTTCGCCACGCCGTTGATGCTCACCCGCACAGCATTACCTCATTGTCGATCTGGCCGCGCTCGACATAGCGCAGCGTCAGTTCGGCAAGCGCAGGCGACATCAGGAAGCCGTGGCGGTAGAGACCGTTGACGGAAATCCGGCCCTTGCGGATGCCGATGCGTGGCAGGTTGTCGGGATAGGCCGGGCGCAGACCCGAGCCCAGCTCCATGATGATGGCCTCGCCGAAGGCGGGGTGCACCGCATAGGCGGCGCCCAAGAGTTCCAGCGCCGAGCGAACCGTGACCTTGTAGTCGTCGACCTCGCTCTCGATCTGGGTCGCTCCCAGCATGAAGAGATTATTTTCGCGCGGAATGACGTAGAGCGGCCAGCGCGGATGGAGCAGGCGCACCGGGCGCGACAGCTGCACCTCGCTGGTCTGGATGATCACCATCTCGCCTTTGACGCCGCGAAGATCGCTCTCCACGTCGCGCGCCTCCATGCCGCGGCAGTCGATCACCAGTCCGTCGAGATCCCCTGGATTGACCTTGCTGTTGAATTTGATGGTGCCGCCGGCGGCAAGGATGCGTTCATGGAGTTTGGGCAGCACGCGGCGCGGTTCGACATGGCCCTCATTGGGAAAGAACAGGGCTTCGTTGAAACGTCCCGCAAGGCAGGGCTCGAGTTCGGCAAGGCGTGCCGCATCAAGGCGCTCATGGCCAGGCGTCATGCGGGCGAAACGCTCGAAGTCCCGGCGCTCACGCCCCAGCGCCACGACCAGCGAGCCGTTGAACACGGTTTCGGGGAGTTCCCGACGCCAGACCTCAAGCGAGTTGAGGCCGAGCCGGCTGATCAGCGGTTCGGCGATCTCGGCCTCACAATAAGGCGCCAGCATGCCGCCGGCCCAGTGGCTGGTCGATTCCAGCATCTCCGGATCACTGCGTTCATGCAGTGTCACAGCAAAGCCCGCCTTGGCGAAGAGGAGCGCCTGCCAGGCACCGGCAATCCCGGCGCCAACAATCGAAACCGGCGAGCCCGGTGGTATTGTACTCATGTGCATCCCTGTCCCTTCGCCGGCATAACCCGGATCAGGTTCAAAGGGTCACTGTGGTGTCGCGGGCGTCAGGCCACGAACGGACAGTATCTCAGCTCCGCATCGGAGCTCCCCTCGGAACGGGGCGCAATGTAGCCCTGTGGCGCCGACTGTCAACGCGTTATCACGCGTTATCGCTTCAAGGGGCCGCCGGGGCTGGGAGCAGGGAGCGGGGGGCACCGGGGCGTGGGGAATGCAACCGCAGGTGGTTTTCGTTATAGCCGCGTGCATAATAACGGACCGCGCGGTCCTCGTTGCCGTCGGCCATACGCCAGGCTCCGGCGAGATATTTTACACCATAAGCAAGATTGGTTTCGGGGTCGAGCAAGCCGGTTGTGTCGCCGCGGTATCCCAGACTCCTGGCGGTGGCGAGCTTGATCTGCATCAGCCCGTAAACGCCGCCCTGGCCGATGAGCCGGGGCTGATAACGGCTTTCACGGACGATGACGCGGTGCACCAGCGCTTCAGGAACCCCGTTGGCCCGGGCTGCTGCGGCGATCATGGCGTCATAGGCGTGGCGGTGGTCATCGGCACCCGCGGATGGCGCCAGGGCCAGTGCGGCGACGGTGACCATTGTGCACAGGACGGAGATTCTCATCGCTTGCCTTCCGCAGTTGCTGCCCTGCTGTTTCACGACCCGCGCGCTTTGCCAATGGTGACGGCGAGATTGGCGCCGGCGTCCACGGTGACGCGCAGGATTTTGTCATCAAAGGCGATGTCGGAAAGCACCAGGCTGTCGATGCTGGCGTCGACCCGCAGATCCCCGTCATTCCTGCGGTAGGTGGCGATGGTATGGGTGATGCTCTCTTTGGCACTGGCTGCAAAGGGTTTGAGATCAAGCACGGCCTGTTGCGCCAGGGTCTGCTGGAGGTATGTGGTTACCATCTGGGCGGCAACCGGGCTCAGGCGCTCCAGCGCATCCGGCTCGCCCGTGAGCTGGATGTCGGTGAGGCGCAGGGTCTGCTGCGCCTGATCGAGCACGGGACGGCCGCGGATGTTCAGGGTGGCGTGGATACCGGAGCCGAACAGGCCCCTCTTTTCGATGGCACGGATCGTCAGCGAGGTGATCAGCCAGGGATAGGCCGGGGTGACACTGGCGGCATTGATGGTGACTTTGACCTTCCCGGTGCCATCCTTCGGGAAGGTCTGACCGACCAGATGGGTCTGCAGGATGCGGTTGATCTCGCTGAAGGAGACATCGATCGGCATTGAGATACTGACCCCGGTGCCCCCGGGAGGACCGATTGAGATGGTGTCGGGAAACTTGCATTCGGGCATGGTTTCGGTCGCGGTGATGCGGGTTTCGGCCTCGAGGCCGAGAAACAGGGTGAGCGTCGAGGCATCGATCTGGGGCTGGCTGGCGATCGCCCGCACCGGCTTGAGTTCAAGCCACAGTGGCGGCAGCTCGGAACTTGCCTGAAGCGGGATTGATCGGCAGGCCTTGCTCCATTGCGCCCGTGCGGTCTCGCGCAGGGTCGGGTCGTTGCGGATGCGGTCGCCGGCGAGGTTGAGCTGTTCGTTGAGGGTGTTCTCGATCAGGGGTTTGACCTGGGTCGGCAGGTTGATCCGGGTGCCGCCCAGCGCCAGGTTGCCGCCTTTGAGGGTGAGCTGGGCGGTGAAATTGGGCTCCAGATGCCAGGCTGCGGCGAGTTTGGGGCTGGAAGAGATGGTGATACGGCCATTGATGTCGGCAGTGGCGTTGAGGTTGTTGGAGGGTACGGCGCGCTTGGCGGCATCGTTGCCCAGGACCGCGGTCAGGGTGGTTGCGACCTTTGGCGACAATGTCCCGGAGGCATTGACTTTGCCGTTGAAGGACGACGACAGCGACAGGACATTATTGTTGCCGCTGACCGCCATCGGCCCGCGTGTCAGCGTCCAGGCGATGTCGCTCTTGTGCAGGAACTGCTCGATCAGATTGTTCGAGCGGTTGCCAACCTTGCCAGTGAATTTGTGTCCCGCCTGCTGTTCGATGACATCCTGAATGCTCGCCAGCGAAATCGTGACCGGGGCAACGACGATGGAACCATGTGCTACCGGTGATGGCGTGATCAGCGTAGCCGCCGTCGGTGCCACTGCCGGTGCGGGTGGAGGTACCGTTTGTACCTGTGCCGCGGTTGTGCTGTCGGAGTCAGTCTGAGGTCGTTCACCCGCGAGCCAGCTCACGGTGGCAAAAGTGATGAGGAACGATGACAGGAGCACGGTTCCTGCGATCAGGACGGTATGCGGGGTCAGGGTCGGACGTATCTTTCCCACCAGGGCCTCCCGTCGCGGATCAGGGGCTGCCATGCGCGGGGACGAGTGTCAGAGCGCATGGATGGGGTCGAATTACGGCGGCCCGCCCAAAAAAATGTCGATTCCCGGCGTGGCAGAAGCCGGGAGGCGGGGCTGGCGGCCTTTGCAGCGGGATCACGGGGTCCTCAAGAGGGTTTGAAGTGGTTTGAAGTTTTGCACGCTGGATTTGGCCGCCAATTTTGCTATCATAACAGACTTGGGGAAACCTCTGGGATCTCCCGAAGGACGTTCCCGGGGGCGATCGTGCCGATACCTATCACAAAAGATGGAGAAACCGAGTTGCGTAAAATTGCTCTGGCTTTGATTGCGGTTGCCACGCTTGCTTTTGCCAGCGTGGCCTGGATGCCCACCGCTTCGGCGCGTGGCGGCCATGGTGGCGGTGGTCACGGTGGCTTCCATGGCGGCGGTCACGGTGGCTTCCATGGCGGCGGTTTCCGTGGTGGCGGATATCGCGGCGGCTACCGTGGTGGTGGTTACCGTGGTTATGGTCGTCGCGGCTGGGGTCGTGGTTATTACTACGGCGGCTGCTGGGGCGGAACCTGGGTGCCGACACCCTGGGGCATGCGCTGCGTGTGGTGACCTCTCCTCCCTGAAAAGGGAAGGAACTTCTGATGCTTAAGCAGGTTCTGGGGGTCGACAGCCCGAGGCCGCATCAGAAGGACAATCACAGCCTGATTTCGAAAAAGACAGACCGGTCCGTGCTTCCCGTACGGGCCGGTCTGGCATTTTGAGGGGGAGCGGATTTCGGGCCAGCACTCCTCTTTTTCGGCACCCGCACTGGCATCCCATCTGAATTCCTCCCGGGACCATGCTGTCCAGAAATGGCACATCCGCTGCAGTCCGGGATACAACCCGAAGATGTCCTCCCGCCCAGGCGGGCTGCCAGCGTTCTTGAGACCGCAACGGTTCACGACATTGTGTTCTTCGGCGATCGCCCGACAGGGGGGGCGAGCCGTCGCGATTGGTGATCCGGCCAGAGCCAACGGCTGTGTCACCGAAAAGGCCTGTCCCCGTTTCAGTTGTGCCCCTGGCCGCATGGGGCGGACCGTTTTCGGCAGTCCGGCCGCGCCGTTGAACTGTCGCGACCGCATTTGCGGCCCTGCCAGGCTTTTGGGACGGGGGGCGGAACAGGGCGATCATCGATCATCACGAGAGGCGTGCGGCACTCGGAGTTCTGTGGTCCTGCCTTAAGCCCTCGCAGCCAGCGCGCATGATCCGAAATATAGTCTCCAAGAAGGGTTCCAGGAATGCAGCCCAGCGCGGCGTCAGCCCCGGATTGCATGCAGACGGAGCGCATGTGCTCGCGTTCCCGGGCCAGAAGGGCAGTTTCCGATGCGCTGGAGGCGCGACAGAACCACGGGGGGCGCGCGCGGCCACCTGGTCGAGACATCGTCGACATCGCGCCGCAACGGATACAAAAGTCTCGTGCTCTCGGCGCGGGGTGCGTCTTCAATCACCGAAAGGGCGCAGTCGACCAGCCACTCGTTGGCGGGATGGGACAGAGCTGCCTGCAGTTGGCAGGCGCGAATTCGGCACGGGTTCGAGCATCGCAAGCCATGCGCCCCAGACAACACCGCGCCAGGATCGATCACAGAGCGTGTCGAAGAAGGCCTGGTCAAGTGCTCCAAGGCTTCGGATGGCTTCGGATACAGGTGTAGAAGAAATCCAAAGGCTCGATATGCATGAACGGGCAGGCGTGGAGAGCGAGAAGACATCCTTCGCCGGTTTCGGCCTGCCACTTCACGAAGCTTCGGGCGGTGCCGCGCCTGGCCAGCACAGGGCAGGGGCTGGCTGCGATGAAATATGTGATATCCGGGTCAGACCAGCTTTGCATTTCCTGTCCGACAGCGGTGGAAACAGTGTCGGTAGCGAAGGAGCGGGCCGGAGCGAGGTGAGGGCTGAGGTCCGGCACGGGCTGTTGCAGTAATCTGTGCAGAATATCTGCCAGGCGGAAAAACGGGTAACAAGTCACCGTCAGGGGTACATGACGGTGGGGCGCGATTTTCGCGTGTGCGGTCTTTCCTGACCGACCTCAGATCCGGAATCCATATACTGTGGAGGCCGTGGCAGGTGGTGGCGCGCCGTGCCCCGGGCGCTTCCAATCGCCACTTCCTGTCGCGGAACCGGGGCTCCTGCGAGCGCCAGGCGGGCATTGCTGCGGATCTTTCGGGTTGGTCAGTTTCTTGCGATGCAACAGCCAACGGAGTGCATGTGGCCCCATGCACTCCGTTGCCAGACGTGTGCTGTCCCGGACGTATTTGCCTGTTCGTCACCACCCTTGAAGTCCGCTCCCGGATCGGTTAGGGTGAGGTGTTCCGTGTTGCTGCGGCTGCTGAAACCGACACCTCACGGAGACTCCCATGAAAACGTCAGATTCCAGGTCTGCGATTGCATATGCATGCGTCTCAGGTCACCTCGTGCGCCAGGTGGTGGCGTGCGATGAAGGGCCGCGCCAGCGCCGTCGCGCCCTGTCGGATCTTGCCAATGCACTGCCTCTGCCTTCGGACTTGTCGCTGGCCGGCTGCGAGATCGTCCGCGTTGTGACAACGCCGGATTTTCACGCTGGCAAGCCGGTTCCGGTCGGCGTCGTCCTCGACATGGTCGGCGGGCTGATGCCGCATATCATCGGCAACGACATCGGCTGCGGCATGCGGCTGATTGCACTTTCAGACGTGAAGCCCGGCGATCTCAATGCGCGGCTCGATGCCCATTTGCGCCATCTCTTTTTTCAGGGCGGCAGAGACATCGCGCTGACCGGCAGGGGGCGCCATGCCTGCTTGCGCGATGGTATTTGCGGGTTGCTCGAAAGTCTCACGCACCGCCGGGGCAGGGGGCTTCTCGCCACAGTGGATCTTGAGGCGTGCTGGCGGGACGTGAACCGCACATGCGATGACGGCTGCTTCGCGACCACGACAGTGGATCGGGATTTCGCCGAATTTGCAACGGTCGACGACCATCATCGTCATGACGCCATCATGGGGACGATCGGCGGCGGGAACCACTTTGTCGAGTTCGGGGTCGTTGACAGCATCACCGACCGCCGCTTTGCTGCGGTCGCCGGCCTCACCGAGGGCGGCGTGGTCGTCCTGGTCCATTCCGGGTCGCTCGACTTCGGGCAGCTTGTGGGGACGCGGGTGCGCGAACAGCTGCGCCGGAGTGTCGCTGCGGGCGACAGGCGCGTCCTCAGTTTGGAACAAAGTCCTGACCTTGCCGCTCGCACCATCAACGCCATGGGGAATGCCGCCAATGCCGGATTTGCCAACAGGTTTCTGATCGGCCTTGCAGCGATTGAGGCGGTTTCGCGCCTGTTGGGGCGGCGGATCGCACATCACCTGGTCTATGACGCGCCGCACAATCTGATCTGGCGTCACGGCGAAATCTTTCGCCATCGCAAGGGGGCCTGTCCGGCACGCGGCCTGGGCGAACTTTGCGGTTCGCCCTATCAGTGGTTGGGAGAGCCGGTGATCCTGCCCGGTTCGATGGGTGACGGGACCTGGCTTCTGAAAGGCGCAGGCTGCGCGGCCGGGCTTCAGTCTGCTGCCCATGGTGCGGGCCGACGTCTGTCGCGCAACGAGGCACGGGCCCAGGCCGGGATCCCGGATCGGCTTCGTGTCGTCGGCCCGCTTGATCTCCATGCCCCTGATTTGCGCAACCGCGCCGACATTGTCCATGAACTCCAGGGCCGGCTTAGCGAAGAGGCTCCCGATGCCTACCGGCCGATCGACACTGTGCTTGCCCCTCAGCTTGAAGCGGGACTGGTGAGCGCGGTGGCCCGGATCCGGCCGGTTCTCACCGTCAAGGGCTGATGGCAGATCACGTGGCGGATATTCTGCGGGCCAGATTCCAGGCAGGTGCCGCGCACAGGGCGGCATCTTTCAGCTCACGATGGTGCAGTCTGCCACAAAAATCGTAACTGCCCAGGTCCCAGCCCGAAACGGGTGAAATTGGCGGTCGGGCCGCTTGGGCCGGCAGTAGGCCCGGGAGCAGGCGCGCCGGCAGTGGGTGGACCGGCGCCTGGTGCGGGGATGAGTGCGCACCGGCGCTATTCCGATGGGATAAGTCAGGGCTCTGCGTGGGCGGGCTTGACTGTGAGTGTGAACCCGAGTGCCTTGGTCACTGCGAGCAGTGTGGCAAGGCGTGGATTTCCGTCAGGGCCGAACGCATTGTAGAGCGTGTCGCGGGACAGGCCTGTGGCGCGCCCAATCTCAGAGATGTTGCAGGCGCGCATTACGTCGCCGATAGCTTTTGTGATGATTGAAGTATCGCCGTCTCGAGATGCTTCTTCAAAAGCATCTTCCAGATAGGCGGCGATCGTCTCGTCGTCGGAGAGAAATTCGGCAGCGTCCCATACTTCGGTTTTTGTGTGTCCCTTTGCGCGGTAGGCATCGGGCGTGAGTAGATTGAAAAGAGGTCTGTCGGTCATGGTGGTATTCCTCTGGCAAGCTGTTTCGCAGTGGCGATATCTCGCTGCTGCGTCGATTTGTCGCCGCCATACAACAGGACGATGCGTTCTGTCTTAACCAGGAAATAGAGCCGGTACCCGGGGCCGTAGTGAATTCGCGTTTCACTGACCCCTTCTCCAACAGCTTTTGCGTCACCCATGTTTCCCCGCGCCATGCGGTTCACTTGGGATATCACTTTTGATATGGCTCGGCGGTCTCTCAGCCCCCTCAGCCATGCGGCGAATTCCTCGGTACGGACGATAGTGACCATGTGTAAGATATAACCGACAGTTGGGGTGTCAAGCCTGATTTTGGGAAAGGGGCGGTTGCGGCGAGTGGGCCGCCGTCGGGTGCACTGCGCGGGGCGCCGCCCGTGAGTGCGCTTTGGCAGGGGGCTATTTGCGATGGGGCGATCTTTGGGGGCCGGATCACTTATTTTTCCACGGCTCCTTTTTGTGCGTTGTCGAAGCCCAGCCGCCTTTTGAGATGGAAGTGTTTCGTGGCAAATGGATGACCATCCTGGTTGGACAACGGCAATTTTTCGAAGGATTTTGAGCCGAGTGCGAGCTACCTCTGGTCCGACCTGGGCAGTTACCAAAAATCCTCGTCCACGGGAAATTCAGGGCATTTTGGCTCGGGCGCACCCAAGGCATTGAAGGATCCTTAATCAAATTGGTCAAATGTCGGGGAATGACGCGTGGAGTTGCCTTGTATCTCGTCGGCTCCGTCGTCCTCGCTGGAACGCTTTCAGGTTGCGGGCATGGCTTCTTTCAAGCCGAGCGCGAACCCTGGCGTGGCGAGGCGGAGGTCGCCTGTCTCAAATCCGGCCAGGTGCGGGAGGGTGCGGACGTTGTCCGTATCAGTCCGATCTCCGGTCCCGGTGTGTGCGGCGCCGACTTTCCCCTGCATGTCTCGGCATTGGGCACGGGACGTGGCACTCTGGGATTCGCCGATGAGGATCTGCGTCCGCCGGCCAGGGTCGGCTATGGCCGCGGTTCTGCATCCCCGCCACAGCGCGCCGGCACATCGCGCAATATAGACATCACTGTTCCCCGTGGCAGCAGTGTCGATGTCGTGGTCAATCGGCCGGGTTTTTCCGCCCAGTCGCAGCCCGGTCTTCTTGTCGGACGCGGCAGCGCCACCGCTTTGGGCGCTCCGGTGGTGGTGAAGCCGACCGCGACGCTTGCCTGTCCCATCGTCGCGGTGCTCGATCGCTATATTGATGAGACGGTGCAGCCGGCGGCGCTGCACTGGTTCGGGCAGCGCGTCGTCGAGATCAAGCAGGTCTCTGCCTATTCCTGTCGCGGCATGAACGGCAATGCGCACGCCCATATTTCTGAACATGCCTTCGGCAACGCCCTGGACATTGCCGCCTTCATTCTCGCCGATGGCCGCGAGGTGACGGTGCGCTCGGGCTGGTATGGTCTGCCCGAAGAGCAGGGTTTCATGCGCGACCTTGAGGCGGGGGCCTGCCAGCGCTTCTCGACTGTGCTGGCACCCGGGTCCAACGCCTATCATGACGATCACATCCATCTTGACCTGATGCGTCGCGCCAGTGCGCGCCAGGTCTGCGAGCCGGCGGCGACCTCCGGGGAGCTTGTGGCTTCCCATATGCGCGCCCGCGACCCTTATGGTACGCACGATCCGGATATTACCGGTACGATCAAAGGTAAATCGCAGCGCAGTCACAGCGGAACCAGGCGGGAGGCGCAAGACGAGGCGAAGGACGACTGAAAAGGTCGGGCGGCACGAGCGAGAGGTGTATTTTGCCAGTTCGAGGTCGGGATCGGCGCCTGGCGGTGCCGTTGCGGCAGGCTCGTTGCGAAATCTGCCGCTCCAGCGTGAGGGGATAGCGGATAGCGGCCTGTGGCGCCATTTGGGGCGGTCAGGGGTGATTGCCGCTGTTCTCCTGCGGTGCCGACCTGTCCAGGCCGGCTCCCCCGGCGGTCAATCGGGCGCGCTGGGCCCGGATCGCCATGCCGCCGGCAACACCGACACCGAGAACATACATCCATCCCTCATGAAAATCGAACAGATGGGAATTGAAAAGAGAGGTGAGGAGATTCTGGACCACCACCAGAAATCCGATCCAGTCGGCCAGTCCGTCGCTGCGAAAAAACAGCAGATGCACAATCCACATGGCATAGAGCAGGATTATGCCGATGGTGCCCCATTGGACTGCCACATTCAGCGTCTGATTGTGGGGATTGTCGGTGATATCGCTGGAGGTCTGCTCGGTGCTGCCGGTGGCCGCCTGCCGGAACAGGGAACGCACTGACCCGGTTCCGTGCCCCGCGAGCGGGGACTGTTCGAAAAAGCCCAGAGACTTGCGCCAGAATTCCAGCCGCAGCCCGATCGAGGTGGATGCGCCCTTCTCCACATAGCCGCGGTACTGGCTTGAGAAGCTGTCGACCCGGCTGTGCAACAGGGGCGAGGTCTCCCAGGCCGCCACCGAGAGGGCGGCGAGGCTGGCAAAGATCAACAGGATGCTGCGCCAGTTCAGATGACGCAGCGCGAAGGCTGCGAGCATGATCGGCATGGTCACAAGTGCGGTGCGCGACACGACCACGAAGGCCATGTTGACGAGAAAGCTCAGAGCGACGGCAATCAGCAGTGCGGCGAGCCGGAATCGCCTTTCCCGCAACAGCCTGAGAAGCGGCAACGCGAGTGCTACCGCACAGAGCGTGAATTCCTGGCTCTGATTGATGTAGTCCTTGATGAAGATGCCGGGGTCATGAGGAGGGGCTTTCAGGGAAAGGTTGGGTGCGAACAGGACCAGCCAGGACATCAGCGACAGCAGTGCGCAGGAGACAAGAAAGGCTGTGAAAATCCAGGCGCTGCGCGTGGAGCGTTCGAAATGGTGGAACAGGAAGGGAAGGACGAGCAGTTTGGCGGTGGGATTAATGCCATGAAGCCGTTCTGCCCAGGGGGCCTGCGACCACAGCGTCCCGACAAGGGCAAGCAGGACCAGTGCGATCGGCAGCGCGGATATCGGCCGCGTCAGCGACTGGAAGAACGCTCGGAACTCGGCAAACGGCACCATGCAGAGGATCATCAGTGTGATGAAGACTGCCGTCAGGGACGTCGACCAGGGAAGTGCGGCCGCCGTCAGGATGGCAAAAAGATCGGCGGCCGCGCGCCACGTCCGGTGGTCGCAGAGCCGCCGCGTCAGTCCAGATCCAGAAACCACTGCCGCCACCTGTCTGCTCCGGTTGGGAAGGAAGAATATTCTGCCAGGGCGGGCGCAGGCCGCCTTGTTACACGGCTTCAGGCCGTATCTTTGAGCGTGGATAGCCCGCTTTGCGCGCGCACACGATCACTGGCGATACTGTCAGAGAGCCTGCTCTCGTTTTCAGCAAGCCGGTCACGCGGCGCCGCTTCATGCCACAGATGCAGCACACCGGTCGCGAAAACGCCGTCCTTGCGTCTCACGCCGGCGCGCAGCAGGCGCACGATGAGGTCGGAATCCTCCTTGCCCCAGCCGCTGTAGCCGCAGTCGAAACCGTCGACGCGATCGAGATCGCAGCGCCAGATCGCCAGATTGCAGGAGCGCGCGCTGCGCCAGGTGCGGCTGCGAAGCCAGCGCAGCGGGCCAAGCGGAAGGCGCAGAAGCGGCGCCAGACGGTTGATGCGCCGGTGCACGCGCTCGCTGAGCCAGCGCGCCAGGGTCCAGTTTTCCGGCGTGAGGCTGCGCTCCAGGACGGTCATCGTCAGCTCGGGCGAAAGCAGAATGCGGTCTCCGGCAACAAAAGCACCAGTGGTGGCGAGGCGACGATGCAGGGTGATGAAATCCGGCCGGACAATGCAGTCGGCGTCGAGAAAGACACAATAGGCCCCATGGGATGCCAGGATCGCCCGATTGCGGATCTCGGCGGCGCGGAAACCGCGGTCCTCGTGCCAGATATGGGCGAGCCGGCCCCCCAGCCTGCCGCGCCACGCCTCGACAACCGCAGCGGTTTTTTCATCGGAGCCATCATCGGCCACGATCACCTCGAAACCGGCATCGGTCTGATGCGCAAGCGATCGGAGCACGGCATCAAAGGCGTCCTCGCGATTATAGGTCGTCAAAATGACGGAGATCAGATCGCTCATGCGCGGCGCGCCGAATCAAGCCAGGCGACCCGCCCGGCCAGGCGCTCAACCCTGCGGGGGGGCGCCATCAGAGGCTGTCGGTAACAATCGTCGGCACCCGATAGGCACAGCATTGGAAAAACTCTCCTTATCCGATCGCTCTCGACGTCGGGCGTCATCGTCCGCTCCGTGCTGCCAGGCCCAGTCCTGAAGGTCTCCCGAGCCTTGAAGGTTCCAGCGAGCCTTGGACGCCCCGCCAGTGCTGCGCGCCCCGCGCACACAAGCGGTTGACCAACAAAACAGGGAAGGGGCGGCAAGGCAGGGAGTGCTTTCCCAAACGGGTCACACGTCCATGCCGCCCGTGTCCTGGGCCTCTCCAGATGCCAGAAGATTGCGCGCTTGCGCAAGGATTGCGTTAATTGCCTGGAATTGCTTACAGTGAGGGAAGCGATTCGGACACTGCCTGGCGACAGAAGCGGCATGCATTTCTGTTCTGGTGCAGGGGCCGTCGGGCAGGGAGGCTGCTGTCCTCAGGCTCTTCCCTGAAAATTGCGAATTATTTTTCCGGTCGGATTCACGGTGCAGACGGAGGATCGGTTCAACGACACTTCGATTCCGCCAGAGGCCACATTTCAAAAGAAAAATTGAAGAACAAAAGCTTCGCTCGCAGAAGGGCAGGCAATGCCTCCCGCAGCGGGCGGTGCCGTCAGGTGGCCTGCTGACGGCCGACGTTCCGGCGCGGCTCAACGCCGGCGAGTTCGTCATGCCGCGCGATGCCGTCCAGTGGTATGGCCAGAAATTCTTCCAGAATTTGATCGCTAAAGCGCAGGCCGAACAGCAGCGTGCCGGCGAAAACCGCAAGTTGGGCCGCCGGCAGTGGGCGGACCGGCGCCGGGGGCTGGGCCGAACGTGAGTGCGCAGCCGGGCGCTATTCCGATGGGTTGACGGCGAAGGGTTATCGGCGAGTGGGCGGTAAATTTCGTGTTTCTTCGCTGTTTACTTCATCACATTTTCCACTTTCGGTATCACCACTACTGAGGTTTGCGAACAAGCCATCAACGTCTTTCGCGCTCAACTTGAACGCATATGCGAGTACTTCCTCCGGCGTCATTAGAATGTGGTTGTCCCGCATACCACTATCGTTATACGAGACGTTTAGATGCCCATCCTGCGTTTTCCTGATTTGCAGGTCTTTGCCCTCCATATCGGCGTATCCTTTCGCCGCCGCTGCTGTGTCAACATCGCCATCTAAATACGGCTTGTTCACGTTCGATAGGAGGACATTGTATTGTGCGGATATGATGCGGTGGAAATAGAGAACCTCCCGGACTGCGCATTTTGCGCCGGCCGTATCTCCCCTTCCTATCCGCCATTGCCATACCTGCGCCCAGGCAAAAGGGTTCCCGAACAGGTCACTCATTTCGCGCTTTGGGTCTGCTTTTTGCATTATCGCCTGAATGTTGTTTTCAGGCGGCGCGCTCCATGCTGTTTTGGGTTGGGCGGTTTTTTGCCCCGCTGCCCATGTTGGTGCTGTTAAGTTAAGGATAGCATGCACACAACTATCCAAGGTTTCATGACGCGCTCTATTTCGATGGGGGGAGAGATGGTGCTGTTAAGTAAGTTGGGGGGGAGGTGGCGTTTTGCCGGATTTTCCTCGGCTTTCAAATATGATTCCCAAGTCTTTCTCAAGTATCTTAGTGTCGATGCTGCAATGTGCTGATAGGAGAGAGTTGAGGTTCATTATGGCAACGCCCTTTCGTAAGGATTGTCGCGATAGCTATAAGAGATAAGAGGCGTTCACGAAGAGGAAGAAAATTTCGTTGCATATATTTTTGGGCCACGGACCAGCCGCAGCTTGCTGGATTTGTTTGCGGATAGGGTCGGCCAATGTGGAGGAGAAACAGTCCGGCAAGCGCCAACTCCACCAAGAGGCCGGTCTTTGACACCAGGATGAAATGGATGTCGGCGAGAAACAGCAGGGCCGCAAGCGCCATCCCTATGGCGCGGCTTCGGTTCTGCGTGCGCAGCCGCCAGGCCCCCAGCGCCAGTCCAAACCCGCACAAAACAAAGCACATGCTCTGAACCGCATTGTTCTTCACCGGGACGCTGGAGTTTTTGAACCAGCCCCAGGGGGGGGCGATTAAAACCTTGGGGGACCTCAGGCGGCCATTTTCGTCTCCCAGTACCGTGACCAGTCGCCATTGAACCGGCATATCCTCAATGCAGCCATGAGTTCTGCATTCCTGACCAGCCAGAATG
>Ga0123357_10001889_pt1 | contig 22774 bp, 14 predicted proteins | sample TergutEmb28metaG_FD_89873 | JGI IMG/M metagenome (GOLD analysis project Ga0123357, IMG submission 89873) | Embiratermes neotenicus P4 segment gut microbial communities from Petit-Saut dam, French Guiana - Emb289 P4 | ecosystem: Host-associated > Arthropoda: Insects > Digestive system > Gut ... | reverse complement strand
GCTAACAGTATAGCAGATATAGATACAACAGGAACACTTACAGGAGCTGAGAGAAGAGTGGATATAAGTACAACATGAGCACTTATAGGAGCTGACAGTATAGCAGATATAGATACAACAGGAGCACTTATAGGAACTCACAGAAGAGTAGATATAGATACAACACAAGCACTTATAGGAGCTGACAGTATAGCAGATATAGTTACAACAGGAGCACTTATAGGAACTGAGAGAAGAGTAGATATAGATACAACACAAGCACTTATAGGAGCTGACAGTATTGCAGATATAGATACAACAGGAGCACTTATAGAAGCTGAGAGAAGAGTAGATATAGATACAACACGAGCACTTATAGGAGCTGACAGTATAGCAGATATAGATACAACAGGAGCACTTATAGAAGCTGAGAGAAGAGTAGATATAGATACAACATGAGCACTTATTGGAGCTGAGAGAAGAGTGGATACAGATACAACAGGAGCACTCATAGCAGCTGACAGTAGCGGGGACATATACAACAGGAGCACTTATAAGAGCTGAGAGAAGAGTGCATATTGATACAACAGGAGCACTTATAGGAGCTGACAGTAGAGTGGACAGATATAACAGGAGCACTTAAAGGAGTTGAGAGGAGAGTGGATATAGATATTAACAGGAGCACATAAGGGAACAGAGAGTACAGTGGAGTTAAACAGCCATACTTATGGGAAAACAGAGAAGAATGGAGAAGGATTTTTTATAGAACACAGATGCTAGTGGAAACATCAATGGATGGTAGCATAAAATATAATAAATATTTTTCAAAATGTTTATATTTAATAGGAGTGGCCTTATCCTACAAGAACAGAACCACTTACAAACACTTGTGCCTGGTAAAGTGTCAAAATGCTATAACATTGACACATGAAACAAATAAAGTAGGAATGTCAAAACAGAGAACTTCACACACAAAATAGTCATATTTTTTTCAATCTTCCATAACCTCTGCAATGCTCTAAAAAACACATTTCATTATGTAATATCATCCATTTTCATTCCAAACTACTTATGAATTTCATGGCATGGGTGAAAATAAATATTTCCATCAACTCTTGACATTTCAAGTATTTGTTCACAACAGTGTAAATTACAAGTCATAAAAAATACGAAAAATAAAATATATCACATTAGGTTTTTAAATAAAACTCAGAATTCAAATGGTTACATCCTGCTACAAAAGAATGACAATTCATATAGGACTCATGGTCTCACAACACCTTACTGTGTATTTCCACACAAGGTCTGTATGCTATCAACACACAGGATAACTAACTACAAAGGCTGAGGTATTATTATTAATGCTCTGACTCACAATATGACAGATGAAATGTGGATAGCCACAAGGGAACAAAACATACTCGTAGTGCACACATTAATGTGCATCAGACTTCATTTTAAAATGTGTCCTTAAGCTTGGCACGATTTTACAACGGGTGCATGTAACATTAAATAAAAAAAAAGCACTTGTACTTGAGATATCAGGTTTGAATGCAGTGAAAATCAGAGCCTTCTAAATTGGTGCTGTGTGGTATAGTAATGTCTATTAAGATTCTGGGGAAACCTTCTGCCTCCATTTTCATGACAGAAAATGGAGGAAGCAGGTTGCTTTAGTGCATTGATGTGGCATGATATCTGAGAACAAAGCCACCTTACATTTCTCAGTGACATACATTCTGTGATAGGGAGTGAAGTTTCTGTGGGGCCAGTTGGTGCAAAATGCTGCTAAAAATATTCCCTAATGCATAAACTTCCAGTCTTCTGAAATATCATGCCACATACCATCTTGCAGCATTCATTTAAAAAATAGAAAAGTTTCTGTCTTCCAGAATGTGGTGTGACATAACCTGTCGCGTTTTTCTGAAGCTACGTGTTTGTCTCCATCTTAATATTCATCACCATAAGAACATCAAATAACATTCACAACTATTTTCCTTTTCAGATAACTGTTAGAAGAGATGGTTTCAAAATACTGCTCATAATGCTTAAAGAATTTCCACTCTTAGAACAGATTTTTTATAATGTTTGCTATCTCTTTGAACTGTATTTCCTATCCGTTTAACTATTCACATAGTAACTGCCATATCACAAGTTCCAGTACACATATAATTACATTATGCAACCCTCTAATAACTAAACATTACTGCAAGCAACTGGTAAATAAATATGGAAAATGACAACACAACAAAAAAAGCAACAAAAATTTGTCAAAAAATTCTTGATATTACGGTATACAATAACAAACTGGTAATATCCATTACGTGTGCAAACATGGGTTGTACGTATATTGATAATACATTGTAGCACCTAACACAATAACTATCAATGAAATTGACAGCGACTGCATCACTTCATTTGTTTCACTGTCACATAAATTATGTTGGCCCTTCATTATGTGTAATGATCTAAATACAGAGGATTCTTTTGTTTTCAGTGTGTTTGAGCTATATCTGAAATGCATAGTTATGTTGTGTGAGAGAGAAAATTACTACATGATTTGTAATACAATTATATTTGAAAATTCTGACTTTTTTTCACATCACTCAAAGTGCATAGTATTGCAAACAGATATTGTTTTTGTAGTATTATGCAAAACATGGAAACAGTTGGGCACAAAAGTCCTGTGTTCTGCCTGTCTAGCCACCAGTTTCAGATTCGTAGCAAAAGAAAAAAAAGCATAAGACTTTGAAAATAAAAATAACCCAGAGATTCAGAGAACTTCTAAGGTCAATGCTGTGTCATTTGGCTAGTACTCCCTAACTTTTCGAAGAAATCTGGTGCCATCAAAATGCTGAGAAATACTCAACTGTTGAGAAGGCCTCACATACTAGAAATCTTACATATTCAACTACATTAGTGTAAATACAGTCAATGTCAGAAATGACATCTAGACAACTGTGAGGAAAATGTTCAAGACTAGTGCTGATTTCATCATATTTCTGTTCAGTTTTGTCTAAAAAAATTGTGGATTGGCTAACATGAAGTGCCAGTCCACTCATAAACCCTGAAACCCAGGTTTATTTAACTCCAGATAATGCACTGTATTTGTCATAACCATTACTGTCCTCAGTTGTGTCATTCCCCATCTCAATATGCTATTTGTGAGGTATACAGTGAATGCATAAGGCCTTATGTAAATAGTGTTTCTTTATACATAAGTAAACACACAAATAAATATATAAACAAATACAGCAAAAGCTATATAAACAAATCAATATGTGAGAAGGATGAAGGGGACAGTCTGGCATAAATTTCTGGGTTTTACAGTCGAAAAAGAAAAATATTTACAGAACCATAAGCAAATTATAAGAGAAAGGATGATTCAAATACAGAAAAAATAAGAACACAGACAGCGAACTAAAAATAAATTACCTGAAATCAGTAAAGGCTTGAACACTCTCTTAAAAATCCAAAAAACACCTTACACAGGAGACCACAAGATTCAAGTTTACCATATCACGGAACAATAATTCCGATCTGTGACCGTAAACTTTTCATAGTGGTGGTAGAAAAATACACATTATGAATGACATGGCCATCATTTGCCCTAACCAGAATAAGTGTTATTTTCAACGTGTTTAGACCACACACTTGTCAGTTCTACTATCAGACCAAATATCCGTCACCTGACTTGATGGCATGCACCTTAAAATTCCACCTTAGTGGTGCAATGAATTTCAGAATCCTCTAAAACACTGTTCCTTCCTACAACAAGCAATGGCATAATTTAAACAATTTGCAGAACCCTCTAAAATAATCTGCCTGTGTAAAATACTAGTATTGGAAAACATAAAAATGTGAGATGGTAAACTCTTCTTTGTCACATTCAGTCTCAGCACAGATTTGTTTAACCTACGAAAACAGTTCCTTCCATCTACATAAAACCAAGTTACGGATGGCAATATTCAATGTTTTAGCTTTATGTGTCTCTTGAGATTGCTTTTTGTTTTTGTACGCAGTGAGCAATATGGACAGTGGAACCTCGGTTCCTGTCCACACTCTCGACGATGTGTATGGAGGTTCCTATAATAGCGGTACACTTTACCGCACATAGCACAGGGGAAGATTCCAGGTCCATCTTTTGCATTCCAACTTGTCAGCATTTGTTCTGTTTCATTTGTAACAATCTGAACTGTGGAGCCAGTAGCTGAATACAGACCATTTGCATTTTCAGGTTCTTCACAAGGTAAATCTGGAAGAAAGAAATGTTAGCCTGTTAAAATTGTCTTTATCTCAAGTTTAGACAGTCCCAAAGAAACAAGGGGGTGGGGGGTGGGGGTGGGGGTGGGAATGGGGGGGTAGGGGACTCAAACAGAGTAAACAGATACTGTATAGTCTGGAATAGCTCAGTCAGTATATTGACAAGGTTTCAGGTTGGAAAACAAAGGCACCAGGATACAGGCCTTCCATTTCTGACAGCAACAGTATCCATACTGTTTCTGGAGTCTACCTAGCAATCAACTGAGTGAGTACCAGGGATCTTATGTTTATTGGACCGTGCATCATTGTGATATTTGAAGAATAAAAGACCAACTTGATGTCACTTGCTATTTTATTTCACTTCTTATGTGCTCAACATGTTTTGGACATTAACATATCCATCATCAGGAGCTTGCGACTATTCCGTTGAATTACCACATTGGTCGTATTGTTCTTGGTTCGATGTGAGTTGGAGATTCAGTGTGGTTGGGTTGGAGTGGTATCCGTGTTGCAGGCTGAAGCACAACTGGTCTTGTGCTTCAACCTGCAACACGGATACCACTCCAACCCAACCACACTGAATCTCCAACTCACATCGAACCAAGAACAATATGACCAATGTGGTAATTCAACGGAACAGTCGCAAGCTCCTGATGATAGATATATTAATGTCTGAAACATGTTGACCACATAAGAAGTGAAATAAAATAGCAAATGACGTCAAGTTGGTCTTTTATTCAAGTACCAGGGATCTCCAAAAAGTGGTAAAACAATCAAGACTTGAAGATGACCACCTACACCTAACACCACAGTGAAGAATACATGGAGCTATACAGCCATTCCCCTTTACACTTTCAAGACATTGTGCTTAATTATGCAGAGAGACAAGCTTAACTGTTATCACAGCAGTTTATTGATAATACAAATCCACTCTTACAAAGACAATTACACTCAGCAAAGCCTGAAGGTAATTTTCCTTGTGTTTCATTAATTATTCACCAACTCACAAACTGCCATAATGAAAAATGTAAAATTAATCTTAGTCTTGTATGATAAGCCCAACATAAGAAACTCAGTTAATAATGACTTGAGTTTTATACAAAACAAGGGTTTTATTTGCCTAGAATATAAAGGGCCATTTGGTCATGTACTGAACTGAACACCAAGAAAATAAAGACATATGGGATGGTGAAGGTACAGCTCCAGTCACTGTCAACTTTTGGGATAAGATGGAGGTGAGCACTCAGTTTCATGTCCATGCTGCTTTAATGCCAGATAAACAGCCCCCAATACCAACCAGAACACCAGCTAGCTGGGCACCGAAACTGGTCTGAACACTGCAGAGGAGAGAAAAATCTCTCATACCAATTCATTGGTTGTCCAGTCTGTAGCCTATTAACTGCATAAAATAAAGGCATAAAAAGTGCATAAAAACTGACAATGACTTACAGTCTTGGTACACAGAAGACATGGCAGTTAAAATGTTAAATGGGATCCTATTTGTCTCAGCCTGTCACAAAAACAAGTGAGAGTGTAATGTGGTAACAACCAGGATGACAGCTGTGAAATTGAAATCAAATGGGTTTGGTGGGGTGTCATACATCAACATAAGCATACTCATAGAATTACATAATGAAATGATATCCAATGAAACCATTTAGGATCAATGACAATTTTGCCAACAACAAGTAATAAGGTAATTTCTTTCAGTACATACTGTCTATATGATATTTATTACCTGTTCTTGTCTCACTGACATATCAACATTACTTTAACAATATTTTATTCAGGATTTTGTAACCTACAGTAACACTATTGAATCCCATCAGGTTTTAGATATAAAAAATATATAACAGAATGGGTAAGACCAGTGACACAGGAAAGGAGGAATACACACATAGAAAATAAACTGGAATATGTATTACTAAGTGTGCCACTCTGCTGTAGGTTATGGTCTTCTGGGATATGACACCATGCACTTTGGTAGATAGACAGAGGGGTCTCCAACATCCATGTCTCTGATAGATTTCCCCCTGCACATATTGGGCCAAATTTTTAGGAATTATACATAAAAATTCCCTGCAATTCCAGGAATTACATCTGTGGACCATCAATTTTCCAACAAGGGATGGTTTCAATCCACTTGCCCACATATATGGCGTACAATTATTGAACGCAATATGCAAATATTTTTACACTTCCAAGGATCACATCCCTAAGCACAAATTTTCCAACACAAAATAGTTTCAATTTTGCATCCATCCACCATTTTCTCCCATTCTCCTGCTCAAGATATAAGCTCTTGCACAGCCAGTGAGATGCAACTCTAAGGGGTGAATAACCATTTTAACACCTGTTGTTGCTGTTGTTCTTGTTGTTTTTGTTTTTGTTGCTCCTGCCATCACTGCTACATAATGGCAAGCACCATGCATAAAATAAATAACTACCCCACATTGTGCAAACTTAATTGTGTACATTGTGCTTGTCTAAAACAGATCATTACTTATGTTGGTGACCAATAAGCTTCCCCTGCCCTTCACATGCCTGCGATCGCTGATAAATTCACAAAAATTGTTGAGCATCACCTGAAAAAAAGTAAAATTTTAATGAATAATTTATTGTTCGTAAATTGTAAATTAACAATTCAATGTATTACACGTTTATGTTGTAGTCATATATATCAGTAAACTAATAAAAATATTATCCGAATAATAATCCCTCTTCCATATTAAAGAGTGTTATTAAATGTTCACATCTGTATTTGTACTTGTACTTGAATTTGTCCCACTAACCCACATTCACATTATTCCTTCGGAACTGAAATGCTCACTTGAAGCGGATTCACTTTAAGAGGCATTTTTATTGTATATCACTGACCACAAATAGCATGGACCTAATGTACCAATGTTTTGGAAAAATCTGCTGCCACCATCTTCTTCCCTGTCTCATTCTCCTACCCAGAACTTGCAGGCATGTCTCATTCTCCTACCCAGAACTTGCAGGCAGTAGGTACCCCCATTACATCAGCATTTATCTAGTAGACCACAAGGCATCAGATTCCAGAAGATCATAATGTATCAGTTCCATGCTGTGAGAACCTCATATCTCACTCAAAAGGCAGACAAGTAAAAGGGTTCATTTCCTAAATCAGTACTTCCCCACCCCCATCCTGAAAGACAGTACATGGTGCTTTGCCTGTGTATTGTATTCCCAGAGTATAAACCCCAAGAAATGACCACTTCATCTGTCTTACCTTGATCTTTTCATATTACAATCTGTGTTGCTGTCACTGGGTGTTTAATCTGGATATGTTTCTTCAAATTGCTCTTTATCTTGGTGCGGTATGGACAAAATGGACACAGGATTCGCGGCTCCTTCCCACACTCTTGACGGATATGACTCTGAAGGTTCCTGTAGTAGCGGTATACTTTTCCACATGCATCACACGCAAACATCGCGGGGCTATGAGTTACAATGAAACTCGCTGGTAAGCCCCGTGTGTCACCTATGCCAATTTGCAATGTGGCATCAGAAGCAATAAACTGCATGTGTGCATTTAAACCCTGCCGTATGTTGTCTGCAGGATATTTATAGTTCAGTCCTGGAAGAAAGAAAACAAAATTAGTTCAAGCAATCAATAATGCTTGGTAAAGGAACATATTTTAAGAAAATTATCTTGCTTCATTCCATCCAACAGGCAAATGTTTGATACCACATTTTATGAAGTCATCTTGTTATACCCACACTTTGGTGTTAACTAAACTGTTCACTATGAATACCATACTGCAAAAGCTAGATGCAGACTGTGATAATTATAAAAAATAATGTTGTGTCTCATCAGAAATTTTCAGCCATGAGAGTCTGATAGAACAAAAAAAGCCACGTAATAAGTTTTCAGTTTCAGATGTTCAACATGGTGCACATTACATTTGAAGTACCAAACAGCGAGTAGAAGCTGAGGGTTGACATAATTTTGGTCTTCTGTGTTATGACAATACATAGTTCTGTAGATGGTAACTGTTTCAGAGAAACCTACTAGCTCTAAATTCAGGGTAGTCCAACACTCAGACTACACTAAAGATAAAGGCAGCAAGCTCCTCCAAAATATTTGTCACTCTTTTCCAATTGACACAGTGTCATATCCCAGAAGACTTGGACCTTCATCAAAGCTGATTGGAAAACCTCATTCTAGCATAAACAGTGATAATTTTACCCATGCAGCTTTACATGATTTTTCTCTAGGACAAAGACTGTTTACTGTGAAGCAGGACCTGAATTTTTCAATATTCGTCACTTGTAATTTGTGCTTCAAAATGTTAAATAAATTTTTCACAACTCTTGCTCAGATTTATCACTAACACTTTGGTTAGAATGACCCTTTTAAAGTTTGCAGGTGTGCAAGCCTTATGATCAGATGACAAAGGTGTATTTCTGTACAGCTGCACTCCAGTTCCATGGTACTGAGTCTTAACTGAAGTCTTGACCAAAAATTCTCTCCCAGAAATTCATAAATATTATCACAAAAGTTCTTCATTACAGCTCTACCTCTAAAAACATGCAGTACAGTAAAACTTACCCTTTATTTTTCTTGGTATACGGGAGTCATTACTACTTACCCCAGTACTGCCCATTAGGACAAGGATAGAAAACTGGAGATATATGTCCAAATTTAGGGCTTTCTTCATTCAACTCTGAGCAGAATCCATTACCCTTCATTCTGGTGCTAACCAATTACCTTCACACATTTCTTTTTTTTTTTTTAGTTATCAATTACTCTACAAAAATATATTCAATAGAATATGGCAAATGTTTTAGTTAAATTTGCACACACAAACACATGAAGCATGCCACCAATTATACTGAAAGCTGTTCAACATAAATCCTGAATGGCTTGTGGTCCCTTTAATAGCCCCCATGCTATATCCATGACTTCCATCTGTTTTCAAGGCTAATAATATGAAGAGGCTTATCTCCATGTCTCCCTTACTTCACATGGTAAACACTATGGACAGGAAAAGTATTGCATTTAACATGTCACTGTAGCAACACTAGGTACTTCATCCAGTGTCACACTAATATGAAATCATTAATGAAATGTCACTTCATGGATGGGTGTGGGTGGTGGGGGGGGCATGAGTACTTTCATATTCAATTACTGCCTCTCAAAATACAAATTAGTTTTAAGTTTTATTTTCTTACAAATTCACAAACAAAAGGTTTTAATAAACAATAGATAGTAAAAACATTCTTGCCTGTGATATAATGAATTTCAGGGTTCCAAGGGGTTCACTTCTGTAAGTTAAAATACAAACAGTATCATTTGTACAAACTACATAACATTCCACCACACAAACTTAATGCTGAGTCATCAGTTACCATCATCAAACCAAACTATTCCATACCACAACTATACTGCCACGAAAACATACATGTAGTGAGATTTATGGGTTCTCATGGTGGTGGTGCTGAAGAATTAGTCTTCTTGGATGTTACACCATTTTGACTAGTTAATAGTTACTGAAGCTACGGAAGGACTACACTCATCTGAAACATCAGTAACTGTTTACCATACCAGTTGACACAGTGTAACATCCCAAGAGACTAAAATCTTCAACAAATACATAATCAACATTTCACACTGTCTGACATAAGGACTTCGCTTAGGACATGATGAGAACAAGTATGACAACAGTCATTTCACATTTCATTAATTATAATTACAATCATTCAATGCATCAAAGAGTAATGACATAAAAATCAACTACAATAAAGTAACCCTGTCAAAACTGCCACACATTACTATCTGGCTACAAGACTTGCATGGATATAGTCATATAGAATTCAGTATCATTTTATCTGAGACAGTGTGCTGCTGTCTGGAATGAGACTAGTTACCCAAGTTAGTCAGTCGTGCCATAGAAAACTGCATTTACAGAATCCCAACATAGGGCAAAATCACCCTAAATACCTGTAAATCTGTCCTGAAATTAAGCCTGGGGGCTAATATTATTACATTTATTATTATTTAAGATTACACTTAATTATCATCCCTTCATGTGAAAATTAATGGAAAAAGTTCTACAAACTTGAAGTAGCAAATAAATAAATAACTGAATAAATAAATAAATACTGCTGGTGTAATTCAGACCACCACTGAATTATAATTAGACTGATGTTTGAAAAAGGACTTTGTTATGAGAAACTGGGGGCTACATGAGCATTTTACTTGTACGAAAGCTCTTAACCCTCTCCATGCTACACACAAGAAATATTGTTCATGAAGTTTATTTTGAGCTTGAGAAGTTCAGTGAAAGGAAGCATGTTCTACCACATCTCAAAATTGTAGTTACATATTTCTGGCTTCTCAGCAACATAATACTTATATTTACAAGATAATATACAACCAGATGATTCTTTAAAATGAAAACAGCATGTAAGTGGCAACAATCATTATAACTACACGTGTCCTGCAACTTCCAGTGTTACCACCATTGCTTTTCAAATGTACAACATTACAAACAGTCTACTCATCACAGTACTGTACTAGGTAAAGGTTTTGGACGGTTTTCATTTAATACTGAAGAGAAATTTCATTCATTCAAATGTCATGAGAAAGGAACTATTACTTTTCAAACTAGTTAACAATACAAATTTTCTAGTAATGTTGTTGAAAACTTGCTTTATCAGTATTTTGAACATTACAAATTTCAAACCACTTACACAACTGTGCCATTTTAACAAGTGAGCTTGAATAAAACTGTCTCTTTGCTCATCTCACACAGAAAGCCACAGCAACCATTAATACTTTATGTAACACCAACAGTGTACTTGTGACACAAGAACAAACTACATGTACAAATCAAAGATTCAGAATGTACCAGAACATGTGAAAAGATAATATAGAAAAGTATTACATAGAACACCACAAACTATTACTTTATTATCTGCAAGCAAAACCCAAGAAACATGGGGAAAAAATCTGTTCTGAATTCCTCCATATCTGTAGCTTTGATTTTCACTTCCTGAGTTCAAGAAAGTTACAATTATTCATTACCAGTACATGCATATTCTTTTTCCCCAATCCTTCCAGCCACAGTACCTAATGTAGGTCACAAATCATCCTACCTTATCGCTATTAATTCTTTTTTCCCCTTCCTGTGGTGTAACAGTCAAACTAGTGCATAGCCTACCTCTTTTTCAAGGTTTCCAGATCACACACAATTAGACATACACACTCGGTAGGACTTCTCTAAATGAGTGACCAGCTCACCTCAAGGGCCCGCTATCTACACAGCACACAATAAACACAAGAGACGAACATCCATCCTTCGACGGGATTCAAACCCGCAATCCTGCCAATCAAGCAGCTTCACACTGATGCCTTGCACTGCACATCCTGCTACTTCTCTCTTCATTAATTATATCATAATTTGGTGCTATTTAATAATAAAAAAGCAAGGTCAAATTAATCATAAATAAAAACAAATTACAAGCATAAATTTGTCTTTCAAAAACTGTGTGTATACTGTCGATGTAATTTCTTTATATGTGTATTACAATTACTCTTCTGTGTAAATCGGTGAGGGCAATATGGACACTGAAACTGAGGTTCCTTCCCACATTCCAACCGTCTGTGGCTCATCATATTTTTCCTCCAGCGGTACACTCTCCCACAATCTGGGCACTGATAACGTCCAGGAATGCTTACATAATGTTGATCTGACAGTCTATGTGATGATGCAGATTGCTGGCAACTATTTATCAGTTGCTGAAGATAGGCAGAGCCATCTGATAATCCTACATTCATACTAGATGTAGGATGACAGAAGTTCAAATCTGTAAAGGTAATATTTCTGTTATCTTAATTGGTAACATGTGTGTAACTCCTATACACAATATGGTTACTATATCTACTAAAGAAAATTATATTTTAGATTGAAATAAAGAGACCACAGGACTGGCACAAAATTAAAACACAAGTTGAGAAACAACAGAGAATAACTATATTATAAGTGTCTAAAACTAACTTTTACAGGAGAAAAGATATACATACAGGGTTTCGGTAAGGAAACTTTAAAAAAGAGAGATACCACTCACAAGACGAAGATGTAGATGGGAGGATAATAATATGATTGATATTAAAGAAACAGAATGGGAGGACAGGGGCTGGATTAATTTGGCCCAGGATAGGGACAAGTGGCAGGCTGTTGAATGTGGTAATGAAATTTCAGGTCCATATAAATGTTGGGAATTTCTTGACTAGCTAAGGAACTATTAGCTTCTCCATAAGGACTATGTTCCATTTTGTCAGTCAGTCAGCAGTCAGTTAATTAAAAACTAAAAATTAATTATACCATAAGGGCTGCAGATTTTTACAGTAGTTCTGTTATATTCTGTAAGACACAGGAAAATGCTGTCACATTACTTGAAAATGTATATTATAAAAAAACACAATAATCAATATGTACACATATAAAACTGGAAACTTGGCCCTCCAAACTGGTGCAAGAAATTAACAAATTCTTATTTTGTCTTGGAAGGTGGTGGTAGTGGTGGTGGTGGTGGTGGTGGTGGTGGTGGTGGTGGTAGTGGTGGTGGTGGTGGTGGTGGTGGTGGTGGTGGTGATGATGATACATATCTGGTGCTTGCAGACATGGTCTGTGTTGACAACTGTGACCTCTGTCCACCTAGATAATAGTGTGAGCTTCCAGAGGTGAGATGAAGTTATGCCCAATGATATGACTATGAAAAGTGTTCTTTCTTAACAATCTAAGTGCACCAGTGCACAGTGTCAACACTAACCAGAGTGTCCGCAAGAGATGTGAATTGCATATCCACCATGGTGGTTGCCAGTCTGAGCAATTTTTACAATAATATTTTTACTTATTTTGTCTTATGAATATCATTTGTTACTTCCCACTGCTATTATACCACACACGTGGATGGTCGGCTGAGTGGACTCTATCAAACCCATCATCATCTCAACAGGAAGTGACATATGATATTGTTCAGATATAATACTGTCCCTGTATAATACAGAGGTAGATCTAAACTGTGCTGCTACATTTACCACTCTGTGTAAATCTTAAAATCACAACATAAAGAGACAGCATGTCAGAAATGCATAAGGAACACAGAAAGGGATGCGTTTGGTAACACTTAACACTTGTTTTATGGAGACAAGTTGTGATAAAATATAATTTGGTTATGGTTTGCTGATTTTTGACAACTTGAAGTCTTACAAATGGAGGAACATGCTGCCTTCATCTTCAGATTTCAAGTGCTTTGGGTAAGAAACCTAACAGGTCACACTGGAACCCACCACTTATTGTTCTTGGTTACATTTCATGTCACATACAATTTCAATGAGCCCAAGTTGTTAGCTTCAACGTTAACATTTCCTCCAAGAAGTAATTTCCTCAGTTCAGTTTTCACATATATTTATTTCAAAAGGAACCTCAAGTGGGGATTCAGAGTTACAAACACACTGCCATGAAAACAGCTAATCAGGATTGTAGAAGGTGATAAGGATCTACAGCGTGACTGGGCAAATAGGAAGTGTACAAGGAATCGTGATCATTACAAGTACAAATTATGTACCTCATACATACTTTAATAATAGGACAGGGCACTACATAACATGTTTACATAGGGTCATTATTATATTTGACAAATACTATTTGTTAGTTCCAACAACTATTCTGCCATGCCTGTGGGAGACAGTTCTATGTCAATACAGCAAGTGAACCAACAGGAAATGACAGATGATATATGCCAGCAAAATGACCCTATACTACAACTATGAGGCAGAATAACCTGTCAGCAAAGTACATGGCCATTAGTTAGATACATGAGGGTTGCATTCCCATCAGGGGAAGGTAATATTTTAAAATTTTAACCATATTCAGGTCAGCTCTGGGTATACACAGTTTCCTAGTTATGTCAATAGGTCAAAAATACATACAAATAAACATATTACTCATGATATGTACATATGCATATACATTCAAAGATGCTGCAATTTTTGGCACTCCTTTGATAAGGATATGCCATAAAATAATTTGTAACAGTGGTTCCACAACTTCATTGTGTAAATGGTTGCCAGCAGATCTACAGAAATCTTCTCTAATGAAGAATTATAATTTTACACAACCCTTGAAAACATATCACTAAGAGAAATAACAATTGGCTTGCATTGAGCAACACAATGAATTGCCAAAAATGTATGTAGATAGTGATGATGAGACTCCCTCAAGAATAATAATTCAAAAAGAGAAACCTAAACAATTCTTGAATGCAGTTAATAAGCCAAATAACCTGCAATAAGCTTCACTTAAAACCAGTTAATTCAGTTTACTTATGCAACAGCCCAATGAATTTGCTATGATATAAGAGTAACACAACATATTACATCACACTTAATTTTTAATTTACCAACTACCTCCCTGCAGCAATGTCAGTCTTGAGAAATTAATAAGTCTTCAAGAAATTCCATGCATTTTCTGGAAATCATAGGTTTATTACACAACAGGCCAGCACTTGTCCCTATCTGGTGACAGATGAATTTGGCACACACTATCCCAAACTACTTCTTTAATATGCTTCAACATTACCCTCCTAGTGATGCTTAGGTCTTCCAAGTATTCATTTTCCTTCAGATTTTCCAGCCAAAACCCTACAATTATTTCCCTCCTCTGTCACGTGTGCAACTTGTACCACCCGTTCCATCCTCCTTTGATTTGATCACTCAAAAATGAAATTTGGTAATGAATGCAAATCATGAAGCTCATATGCAATTTTCTGCAGTATCCTGTTACTTCCTCCCTGTCAGGTCCAAATACCTATCGTCCTTAGCAACCCATTCTCAGTCACCCTTATCCTGTGTTCTTTCTTCAACATGACAGACCATGTTTCACATCTACAAAAAACGTTAAATGAAGTGATACAGTCATACGCCAAATGACGACGTTTTGGTCAATGACGGACCACACGTTTCATGGTGGTCCCATAAGATTATAATATTACAATATAATATTATAATACTTACCATTGTGTTACAATTGCCTACAGTATTCAGTACAGTAATGTGCTGTACAAGTTTGTAACGTAGGAGCAATAGGCTATACTATATAGCCTGGGTGTGTAGCAGGCTATACTATCTAAGTTTGTGTCAATACACACTATGATGTTTGCACAATGATGACATCACCTAACGACGCATTCCTCACAATGTATCCCTGCCGTTAAGCAACACATGACTGTAGCTCTGTGTATCTTTAACTTTACATTTTCCTATAACAAACAGAAAGACAAGAGATTCTGAAGTGGATGGTAGCAAACATTTCCCAAATTTAATCTGCCCCTAATTTCACTGTGTATGCAGTTCACTTAATTTTTAATACATATGTCTTACTGGTTAGAAAAACCATGAAGTTTTTCATAACTAAAGGGCCACCATAGGAAAACAAGTGTGGGAAACACTGTTCTAGAGTCTTGATTCAGGATGACAGTTTCTCACATGCTTCAGCAAGTTACATTTCAGTTTTGTCTTCTTGTAACAATATGGACATTGGAAGTGTGGCTCCTTGCCACATTCCTCACGTCTATGACGAATCAAAGAAGTCTTCCAAATATATATCTTCCCACAGTCTGGACATGGAAAGTTACCAACACGGGAATACAAGCCATCTTTTGAGCTGTGATGTGAAGAGATGGACAGAAGCTTAAAGTTGAAATCTGCATAATTCTTCATGCAATCGATCCATGATGATGAGTTGAAAGATTTATCGTGTTGTAACCACTGCTTGTCTGTGGAAACAAATAACCACAACAGTTATAAAATGCGAGCACAATTTTCACACTCCTAAGTAATTTACTGTACACACTATTCTTTTATGATGGTAAAAAATGCAGTGAACACACTGTACACAGCATTCCTTCGAGCTTTATTTGCAGAAAAAAAAATTCATTGTGCCCTGTTGTTATTGGACTCATTACTTTCAATGCCCTACATAGTTATGCACAATAATGGAAAAATTAATTTTTTTCTATAATTCTCTACAATAGATACTGCAAAGGTTTAACTTCATTGTTATCTGCTTAACTCACATGTAACGAAGTGTTCAATAATGAATTAGTAATGAAGTAACAACTACAAATAACCTATACTTCATTCTCACAATGATGGCAATTACACCTTGTAATAACTGTACATTACCACTGATATACTTGTATATTCAATTTTGAATATGTTCGGTCAGCCTCAAAATGGCACTTAGGCCTTATGCTTTTCTCACTCTTCTGTTTATTTTTCAATGTTATTATGGACCAAACTTTTACTTCATCATACACAGCACATGAATACCTACCGTCTCATAATGCATGTCATTTATACATGCACTTAATTACCAAAAACAGCCCAAAAATCATCTCACTTGTATGGGGATAATTGTAATTAAAGACAAGATGTGAATCTGAATATTATATAATATATATCTAATGAACAGCATATACAACATGTCAAAAATCTTTAATTCTGATAGGGCTATGTCACAGAATGTCCATTGATAACAATACATTTAACATTTGAAAATAACCATAAATTATGACTCACTGTGAAGAGAACTATAAAATTAATTTATCTTTTATTAGTTACATTTTATTATCATACAAACAATAACAGCATATTTTTCAGAATGGACTTCAATTGCATCTCAGCATCTCAGCACACATCTGAGACTGTCACAGCAATGTTTTAACACATGGAATAAGTCTGTGGAGTAAGTTTGTTTGTTTGTTTGTTTTATGTTTTGCTGACCTTGCATTTCAGTATATTTATCTTAGTAATTAACCAACTTGATGGACAAAATTTTGTTTTACAATAAGTTTATTTCGTGCCTCTACAGGCTGTATAGTACAATTCTGACCTCCTGATGATGAGCACATGTGCTCCAAACATGTAGAGGCACGAAATAAACTTACTGTAAAACAAAATTTTGTGTATCAAGTTGGTTAATTACGAAGATAAATAAGTTTGTTTTGTTGATTAAGCATACGTGGTGATGAACTGGCCAATTAAATGCCATATAACATAAACCCTTTTGCTGTCATGGCACATGCCATATCCATGTTGTGACACACCTCACTTACAGTCACAACAAAAATTATATTAAATAGCTCCTAAAGCATATATTTGAGACACCAGTCAGTTCAGACACTGAGCATTCTGTTCTTCTGGTACATGACACTTTGTCACTGGTTAAGCAGTTCTTGGTGTTTCAAATGGTGTAGTCAAGGCAAATCCTGATCCAGGGGTCAGGTCAAGTGGAAGGGTAACTGAAAGGAACTGTCTACGATTCTGCTAGACCTACAACAGTTCTGCAGAAGAATCCTCAGAGCATGTTTATACACTTTACACAACAGCATCAATTCAAAGTACTTGTATTACTCTTGACATGTTCTATATCCCATTTTATTGTTATTGTGGATTCATGGAATGCAAATAAAATACAATACAATACAATACAATACAATACAATACAATACAATTCAAAGTACTTAACATTTAAATAACACAGTTGGTATTTAAATTTTAGTGCATGCTGCAACATAAAAAGATAACATTATTAAACAAATGGCATGTTGTTGAAAATAAACTCATAAAATTTCAGGAAAGTTCCTTATTGCCTAAATACATAAAATTAATCTCTTGGGGTCCATTTTTATGTGCCTTCATGTATGTGAACATAGGTCATTTAAATGTTTCTTGTTTTTAAGCTTCTGCTGTGTTTTAAATGTAATGTGTTCCTTTTTTGGGTAATTCCCCGGAGTCTGAGTTCTAATAGCCGACGTTTCGGAACTCTCTGTCGGTTCCATCTTCATTGGCAGGTGAATGAAGTATGATACTTCATTCATCTGCCTATGAAGATGAAACCGACAGTGAGTTCCGAAACGTCGGCTATTAGAACTCAGACGCCGGGGAATTACCCAAAAAGGAACACATTACATTTAAATGTTAATAATTAAATATAATGCTTTGCTGATTTTTAAATCATGTCACCTACTGCCCACTCAATTAGCATGTCCTGAAAACATGGCAGTTTTAAGCACCTGTCTTTGTATTCTATCCCACTGTAACAGCAATAAACAAAATGTGGCAAACTCTGATGGAATTATCATTACATTACATAGTCAAAAAGCACCACAAAAAAATTACTATTGAAGGTGAAGTTGTCCAAACTTACTCCAAGCACTTACCCGTTTTTTGATAAAATTTTGATTGTGGTTTCCAGATACTTCCCATACACAACATTTCTAGATCAAATTTATTGCTAAAGGAATTAACCAATAAAATTATTTCACAATAGAAAACTACTGCTGAATCTATGGCTTCCGGATCAACTAAAAATGTGGCAGTTACAATTATTGCAGATAATAAAAGCCCCTAGTATCTATGCACAAACCTAACAGTTGTTAAGGAAATGGAACAAATACCATTGTCTGTATACATGTTTCCAGCTTACAGTAGCATGTGGATGTTCCAAGCTACTGCAAGGATCAAATTGGTTAAGTGGAAACAAAATGTCATATTTGCAAAAACAACTAAATGACTGTAAGTACTCCAAGTTATGATTGGTAGAAGACTTGTTCATGAAAGTGTCTGATGTGTTTCTTTAGATTGCATTTCAGTTTTGTTCGACTGGGGCAAAATGGACACTGGAATTGGGGGTCTCTTCCACACTCTTCTCGCTGATGTCTTACAAGTGAAGTCTTCCATCGATACTTTTTACCACATGCGTCACACTTAAAATCTTCAAAGCCAGGTGCTGATTGACAAATACCATATCTCAGAACACTACCATGTCTGGGCTGCCACTTATGATGTACTTCCATGTTTAAAGATGTTCCTGTAAGAAGGACAAATGATGTCAGTAAGAAAACATTGATAGAGTGGGCTGTGGTAAGAGTAGCATTTTTTACCATAATTCTATCATTACAAATTTGTTCAAAGTTAGCAATACGTAGTGGAATAAATACATAACAAGATCTATGTACACAGTGACGAATAACAGAATAAATTATATTCTGACATTGAGAAAGAGTAAAACTATACCCGCACTTCCCTTTGTGACATCATCACATATACAGGGACTTCATCTTTACCTTTACATTTAAATACCCGGGAGGAAATCACGGTTTTCCCATATTGCGTAATATTTTCGCAATTATTTTCTCCTGACATAATCATATCAGTTTGTAAATATGACAATGGAGCATCATCAATGTACAGAACCTCCACTTGAGAACACATGTATATGCACTGAATTTTACCGCACCACCTACTAAAGAATATTATGTTAAATGTGAACATCAACAGGCGTGTAAACAATTTTTAACTGATATTATACGAGTTAGAGACCACCTCTACATGTGTCTGAGCTTGTGCTAAAACCAGGTTTTGTACAGAGCTCAGATTTTTCCATACATTTACATTACCCCATCTCATCGATCATCCACACATATACCGTCCTCATAATGCTACAGTACCAACAGAAGTATTCCTCTTCTCTTCACACAACTCTGTATAACTTCCCATTCTCCTATAACCTTACATAGGGTTAGTGCCATATGGACTATTTTCCCACTCATATGCAGGTCTACATAAGCACTTACTCATATTGTTTTCTGTTACATGCCCACAAGTTAAAACTTCCACATACGCTATATTTTCATTCACGTTCAACTGTTCACTATTTATCAGTCTCTGTCTCTCCACTTTTAGTGATAGTAACATTGTGATGCACAAGAAGAATATGGAAAATTTCAGGTAGCTTATAGATAGACTCGCTGAGCAGTTTCAAAATTGCATTTGGAAAGTTCAGGACCTTCATTCTGTGTTTGTACATGCAAGAAATAAAATTCTGACATATCATTAAGTAAAATTTCTGTGTTTTGTATCAGAAATACTGCAAAAATTTCTGAGTACACAAAGCGCAACCACACTGCACTACCTCACACTGAAGACAACAGCAAACACTGTCAAACAATATTGTACAGAGGTTATTCCTGACTGTAAATGAGACCTGAAGTTCTCACTGTAGCAAAGTTTAAGACAGCAGTCTTTGTGGAAGTAACACCGTGTAGCTAGAGGTAGGCCAATGGCAGTAGCCTGGAGGGTGGGGGTTCACATTTGGGGGAATGGAAAAGGAAAAAACAAAATGGCCTCCCTTGTTTCCTTGTGTTTACTGCTCCCTCTGTGCAACGTGTGTTCACATTCACTATCACCTACCCACTACCTTCTTTCATCATACATGGTTCTGATTGTTTAGTCCTGTCCTCTTTGCACTAACAAATTTCTCCTGCATTCTACATAATAAACCATCTTCCCTACTCGGCTCACTTCTACCCCGAAGTTACAGGTGGTGTGTTCCTCCAAAACATAAGTAATCTTATACCGCACAGGACTTAATTCCTGGTTGGGTCCAGTGATACCCTAGGTTTTGAATCCTGGCTCAGAAACTTCAATACTCTGAGCTCCTTCAGCAGCATGCCAGAGTCCCCACACAAATGCAGGGGCAATGCCTTCAGAAGACCAGGACTGCTTCCTTCCATGACATAATGTTCAACTCAACTCTCACAAAAATCCTGTACAAATTTTACTTTTCAGAATGATCATTATGCAACCAAGAACAATGAAATTTATCTCAAAATCAATATGGCATGCATACCAAGCGCTACAGCTGATGCACTCTTGCAATATGGTGCCATAACCTGCCCCTGCGTTTTGATTTATGTGGGCAGTATGGGCATGGGAACCGAGGCTCCTTGCCACACTCATCCCTCTGATGTCTTGTTAATGATGTCTTCCAAGTATAGTTCTTCCCACACGCACCACACGTAAATGATGAACCAATGCAAGTACTCTGTCGTGATGTGCTACTGCTTTCAGCATTTGGATTAATGTACCGGCCATGTTCTTTGTTAAGTCCAATGAGCCATTCCAATGACAAGTTTCCTGAAGCACATACAAGGAACATTAGAGATGGCAATAACAATCAGTCATTGACTTATAAACAATCAATCAAAATCATAGATTTATAAACAATTCAAAGAAAACATATGACTGTTGTTTTCAAACCAACAACTAAATTTTAAACCTCTAATGCAATGAACTGTCAACAATATTTTTAAATTAATACTTTTATATTTCATGTAAATATACACACACTTCTGTAATATAAATGTTCTGTTTGGAGAAATGTAAGAAATTTGTGCCATAAAAACAAACTCAATTTAAAATACAAATAGGTACTATGTTTATTCATGAAGGGATGAAACACTGCCCTGATATTCCAAGGTAGGTAGTAATCTGCCATTAAAAAATATACCACTACTTTCAGACAGTATCACAGAGTAAATATGTACTGGACTGGGTTGTGACGAAATGTTGTTCTAACCCACAAGACCAAGATGCAAACCCGTATTCTGACAAAAACTTCAAACCTTACACAGACAAATGATGTTTCAATCGGTCAAAAAGTAACCAAAATTACTGACTGACAATAATGTTAAAATTCTGACTACTGATCTATAAACAGCTACATGGCACACTACCTTGAGTAACACCTGATCTACCTAAGTTTCATCCTAATGCTTTTCTTCCACCTTCTTCCAGTCATACCACAAGAACGAAGATAATCATTCAAATCCACCTAGTACCATGGTTCCAAAAGTGTGTAGCTGTTAACTGCATGCAACCTATATGTCTATATGGCACAGTGCTTGAAGCAAAGCCAACTTTACTTTCTTCCTTTGCATAAGAGTTTATGAAGTACACTCATTTAATATCAAGGGTCATCTCAGGGTAGGGAAAGAAAATGAAATCTGATGGTAAATACATTTGTATACCAATCTCAGTACACCACAATGAAGTCAGACACCGCCCTGTTTGGGAGGTATAATATATGCACATGCTGGTCATCTAGAGGTAAAATATTGCACCCACAGTCAGAAGGTTCTGAGTTCAGTCCTCAGTTGTATGTGTGTGTGTGTGTGTGTGTGTGTGTGTGTGTGCAAACTTGCCTGTTCGTAAAACAAAGCTTTCACCTATAGTAAACACACAACAGAGTGGAAATGTGAAGAACCCCTCCCATGATACACGTAGATCCCTACTCCCAAACATCACTCTCATGATTAAAACATACTGAAATATATTATGTATTGCTTCTCAATTCAGTACATGTAACTGTGATCAGTACTGAACATAAAACTATCAGTTCTTAGCAAGCTCATATGGCTCCAGGTTTTTTATCCACACTATTTCTAAACATACATATATGTAGAGAATAAAGACAATACAATAATACTTCAATGAAAAATCAAAATGCACCAATTCCCGTATAAAATTGTCTTTACACATTACCTTACCCAATTCACCCCCTCACATATAAAACACAATACATCACAAGTCTGTGGGGGGTGGGGGGAGGGGGGGGGGGAGAAGGAAGAAAACGGGAATGCGAACCCCACACCACTT
>Ga0123357_10001888_pt1 | contig 22774 bp, 23 predicted proteins | sample TergutEmb28metaG_FD_89873 | JGI IMG/M metagenome (GOLD analysis project Ga0123357, IMG submission 89873) | Embiratermes neotenicus P4 segment gut microbial communities from Petit-Saut dam, French Guiana - Emb289 P4 | ecosystem: Host-associated > Arthropoda: Insects > Digestive system > Gut ... | reverse complement strand
CCCGCGTTCGTCATCACGGATGGAGAGCCCGATGCGTAACGAAAGGCGCACGTCGGGTTCGGTGAAGGGCACCCGGAAACCTCTCGGCGTGAGCCGAGGATGGCGCCGGGTGCCTATTCAACGGTTGGGCAGATGGGACGAGGGCCACGGTGTGCTCGTCGTTTGCGCGAGATGCGGCCATTGGCACGATGCTCGCGGGCCAACCGTTGAAGCTGCGGCCCTCATATCAGCAGAATCAGACACAACACATCCCGGACGGAATGCAGCCCTACAGCGTTGACCAGCGCCTAGCAGCGGCCAAGACGCTCTACGCGAATACGCATAACAGTGTAGCGGATGAATGCGAGTCGACAGCCGAAGAAGCCGGAGGGATATTGGGCGGGGTCGTTGGCGGGCTGTTGGGTGGTCCCCTTGGAGTGGGGTACGGCTTTGTCATTGGCAACAGGGGCGGCGACGCCGCGTGCGGTTATGTGGAAAACAACATTGCCAATCAACTGGTCAATTGCTTTGCGTTCGACGCCTGCGCAGACACGAGCGACAGGTGGAAGAGTTCCGGCCCCGGCACTGGAATTGCCGTCAGTCCGGACAACATTCTGGATTGGGATGTTCCAACACAGAAGAATAGCGACGGCACGTACAACGGAACGTACGGCTACAACGAGCCCATCGCGTACTTGCCTGCCGTGTTCCGGCACAAGTACGTGTGGGCGAAGAGCACAGGCACCGGCGCGCTCACGGTCAAGGTGGAGGATGAAAACGGTAAACCCTATCCGAATACTGCGACGATTCTAATCGATTCGAACATCGTGGGCTCCACGGGGAGCACGGCGACGTTGACTCTGTCAACGCTTGCTGCGGGCAAGTACATTGTGGAAGCGCAGTACAGTCCGTGTGCGCACACGGGCACACCGCCGGAGCCACCGGCAACGCCCGACACTCCCCTGGAGCAACTTCCAACGTGTTCCAGTGCCGGGAATGTTGCGCCTGAAGGCGGATGCAGAGCTTTTGTGGGCTCTCCGCTCGTCCCGAAGGGGAAGTGTCCAGATGCTTCCTACAAGGCCAACTGCAAGGTACAGAGTATCCTCAACAACAACCCGCCCCAGAATGCCATTGGCAGTCTGGACGAGGTGTGTGGCTGCTACCCCAATCCGAAGTGCGATGCCCTTGCTCAAGGGTTCGCGAACGCGGAGGTGAAGGACGGTGACGACGACACCCATTCCGTGACCATCCGGCTGTGCAGCAATGGCGGCCATGCGTGCCGGCAATCCTGCGTGTCCGATGACAATTGCGGAGATAGCAGTTTGCAGTGCCAAGACTCGCTGTGCACCGCGCTCCCACGCGCAGCCCGCATCATCTGGGGCTTCGAACTGTATGCCTACCATAAAGGCGGTCTTTTCAGCAAAACCACGCGTACGGCGGAGTCGTACTTCATGCCTGACATGTATTGTGTTCCCACGATTGTAGGGGGTACGGGAGTAGTCGACTACGCGTACTGCGGGAAGAATACCTACGGGGATGACACGGCGCAGTTCGTGTTCCATGCGACGTGCGACCAAGACGACACGACGGGCGGGATTACGGTGCTCAACGAAGCACGGTTGGATAAGGGCTGTGGGGGAGGCGCAGAACGGCTCGACGACGATGTGATGCGTTGGACGGTGGCGCTGCTGCCGACGAGTGACAAGACGGGGGAGTATGACGTGACGTCATGCTGGCAGGCCAGCGGGGAGATGTGTTCGGAGAACGAAGTGCACGCCGAATTCGTGTTCCAGAGTGTGCCCTGGGACCCGGCTCCGTGAAGGAACGAGGAGAGAAGAGATGAAGAAGACCCTGCAAGTCGCTATGCACCTGTTGCTCGCCGCGATGACGTGCCTGGCGGCTTGCGGGACCGGTGATGCGCCGCGTGTGAACGGCACGTGGGCGATTGATTGCGTGGCGGTGGTGGGGGCGCCGGTGTCCGAGCTGACGCCCCTCTCCGCCGTCCCGTATTCTGGCGTGCCTCGCGATAAGCTTATCTCAGAGCTCACGGATGACCAGCTTCTTCGGCTTAGCGATTTCTTGCAGTGTATAACTGGTAACGGGTATCACTATGTGTGTGACCATGCGAAGGATAGCAGTCGATTGGACTCTGTGATGCGTGTTGAGTCCCCGATGGTTCTTACGAACTACGTAACATCGTGTGCTCGGACGCCAGACCACTATATGGGAAGCAACGAGGCTCCGGAGGTGCGCGAAGAAATGCCTCGCTTCTATCGGACCTATTATGGTTCATGTTTGGTAGGTATCTATGAGGATTGCAATCGTGAGGTTGCGGTTTTGTCAATCACTGACAGCAGTAACACCCCAAGCTGCACAGCATGGGAGCAGTCATGTATCTATTGAAGTCTTCTCGGCGCCGTCCCCTGCTGGTGGCTTTCGCCGCGACGCTCTTCGCTGTGAGCATGCTTCGGTGCAAATCTGACAAATCTGAGGATTGGCTCCTTCAGTTTTGGGTCGCAGGGCCTCCTCCTGCAGGATTCACCGACTGCATTAGCATCCTTCGGATCGCCGGCGAACGAGGTCTCGATGTCTCCAACGTGCATCGCTTCGGCGCGGATGATCCAACCGTGCGCTATTCGGCACGCGTCAGCGACCTTCCCCCAGACACTCTCAAAAGCTATTGCGACTGGGAAGCGTGCCTCCGGACGAATGGCTATGCGCATGCATGCTGGGTGGATGACGCGGGGCTCGAGCAGTGCCGCGTATGCGATGGCGGCGCGGGCGACACCTGCGATGGCTTCCCCATGGGCCAAGCATCATGCGTGACGCAAGCTGCTGGACGCGCAACCTGTCATGTGGGGCTTCTGCAGGATTGCTTGATTCAACGTGCAATCCGCGGGTTTCCGGATTCGCGGGTAACAGAGACGTGCCGCTTGAGCGCGCAAGCATGCGCAGGGCAGTTGCCAGGAGATCTAACCGAGCAAGCACAGGCCGCAGCGCATGAAACCGATCAAGTGACGATTGAGCGAGTCTTGTGCGATGTTTCAGCCAAGGCCGCCTTATATCCGGATACCTCCGCGGACTACAAAAGCAGTTGGCAGCAAGAAATCCTCAACGGGTGGGACGGTGGCCTGCCCGCGGATGCCCTGGACTGCGCGAAGGAGATGCTGGACGCTGGGGTGGATGCGGACTCAGGTGACGCGGATGCCTCCACGGATGCGGAAACGGACTCCGGTGACGAGCCGGATGTAGCGGACGAGTGAAATTCATCCATTCCTGGAGACTCACATGATGACTCGTTCGATTCACCCCATCGTCAGGGGTCGTTTCCGAGCGCGACTCTGCGGGAGCGCGCTCATGGCTACGCTCAGTCTCTTTTCAGGAAACGTGCACGCAGGAGAGAGCTCGAGGTCTGATGCTACGACAGACATCGCGCTGACGAGCGACAGACCCAACACGGTGCTGCTGCATGAAGTCCGGAGGTCTATCGGCGGGAAGGTCGCCGTGAGGCGGGAGCCCATTTGCTGGCTACCGTGCACGGCCAAAGTCGACACGGAGGCAGTCTATATCGTCAAAGCGCCAGGCATGTCGTCGCGAAGGTTCTACGTCCCGGACGGCAGCATGGAGCACCGACTCCACGTGACGGGGGCAAGTCAGCCACCAAAGATTTTGATGTGGATTGGAGTTGTTGTGGCTCAGGTTTGACGGCAATGGGAACCATGGGGCGATCACGGCTTCCCTGACACATTCCGAGGGCTGGCAGAATCCAGGGCTTCAAATGGCTTCCGTTGGCGCGGGGATCCTGCTCGTCAGCGTGGTGGGTCTTATCGTGTCGCCAGGTACGCATGTGGATACGGACGACGGCGTACGGCTCGACGCGAAGGCGACTCCCACACAGCATCCTTCAACGGTGCGTTGGACGGGAACGGGCTTCACGTTTTGAGTCCAGCTTCAAGAACAAGGCAGGTGACGCACGTACGCACGTATCCACGTATCAAAGAGAATCCGCAGCTTCTGCAAAACATCACGGATCCAGCCACGATTGCGCTGCTCAATGAATTTCTGCGGTGACGCAAGATCCGAATCAATTCGATGCGCAGGAGCTTCGAGCGCTGGTGGCCGCGGGCAAGCTCTCGGCGGTGCCATCGGCTCTCGCCCTGGGACGGTGGCCTGCCCGCGGATGCCCTGGACTGCGCGAAGGAGATGCTGGACGCTGGGGTGGATGCGGACGATGCTTCCTCGGACGACGCAAGTGACGCCTCTGACGACGCCCCGGACGAATGATCGGCGGCCGCTGGCCTTCTCCTTGCTGAGCGGGTTGCATGTCCCGCAATTCCATGCCTTCGAAGACAAACCGTGTGCTTCAGAGGCACACTTTGTCTGGGAAAATTCACCTTGGCAGGCTGGCCGTGTTGCTCCTTCTCACACTCAAGGCCGCGTCACTCTCCCTTGGGTGTGGCCCGAAGGAGGGAGAATTGGGTGGCAAATGCCACCCTGCCTCAAGCTGCGGAGGAAACGACTGGTGTGATGGGTCGTACGTCTGCAACGGCGAGACCTGCCAAAATTCCCCGCCTCCGGAGTCGTGTTCGGAGGTCGTGAGCGATGAGTGCGCGCCCGATGAATTTGCACAAGTCTGCACTTCTGCAAGGGCGCAGACGGCGAGCAACTGCACTCGGCAAGCCGACATCGCCGGTGGGATTCTTTATTGCTGCCCACGGTGCTGGCGGACCGTCGTGTGCGACGCCCCGGATTCTGGTTTCACGTGCACCTCCCCGTACACCCCATCCGAGCGCGACCCCTCTCTCCATTGCGCTGTAGCTGATGAATACATAGCTCCTGGTGGCCGAGGCTCGCGTGTGGACTACTGTTGCGGGCCAAACGACGGCTGTTTTGCGCTCCAGGTGGATTGCTCCGATGGCGTCCATGTGTATGCATGCACGGAGGATGCTGGGCCGCCGGAGGATGCCGGCGTGTGCAAGCGAAGAGTTTCCGATGTTTGGGAACAATATTGCTGCGTGGCTCCTGCCTTGCCGGATGCATCCACGGACGCGAGCGACGCCTCCGACGACGCACCGGATGACGCGGCGGACGAATGAGACTCTGGCAGGCATACAACATCGGTCAGTTGACCGTAGCGGCGAGCAGCTCGTCGTGGTGTACAATGAACCCGCGCACGATGCACAACCTCATGACTCCCATGCTCGCCGTTGCCCTCTCGCTGCTGGGTACCGTTGCGGCCGCCGCCCCCGTCGAGCCGTACCAGTCGTTCCACCAGCTCGTCAGCTCCAACGGTCGCACTGCCGCCATCTACGATGACACGCTCGCGAAGCTCACGGGCTTGCGCGAGCACTGCTTTGCGGCAGTCGACGCCAGCACGCCAACCCGCGAGCTGGCCTACGATGCCTACTTCGGTCTTCGACTCAGCGGGATCGGAACCTGGCTGTCAGAGACGGGTGCCGCTCCTCTCGTTCGCTATCTTCCGGGCACCGGAGTCATCGAATCAGTCCAGCAGGTCGACACCGTCGAGGCGACCACGTACGTCTTTGCTCCGTTCGAGGTCGACGGTCCCGTCGCGGTGATGCTGCTCAGGGTTAAGAACATAGGAGCGGCCGCCCTGAGTGCCAGCGACGCCGTTTACTCGATCCACAACTTCCACGTCGGCGATGGGCCTGATCAGACTCAGAACGAGCAGATCGACTGGGACCCTATCCGCGGCCTCTTCATTGAACGCGACGGTCGGGTGCTGGTCTCCGTACCGCTTGCACCCCCCAACCACCACGGCTGCACACCCAACAACCCCTACGTGATGCTCAAGGCCGGTCAGGATTTGGCGGACGACTCCGGCTCCGGCATCACGAACGATGCGGTCAGTGGCCTCCAATGGTCCCTCTCCGGTCTTGCTCCGGGGGCCGAGGCGTGGGTCGGTGTTGCCTTCGGGTATCACCCGTTCGGCAACGACGCCGAGATCGCTGGTAAGATCGACGATTGGCTCGCCAGCCGCGACGTCACCACGCTGGTCTCGGACGAGGAGGGTCGCTGGGCCGGCTGGCACAACACCACGGTGTTGCCGGCGGGTATGTCGGCCGACGAGGCCGCTCTCTATCAGCAGCAGGTCGCGCTGCTTCGCATGGGGCAGGTGCTCGAAGCCAACCAAGAAGAGAACGATTACCATCCGTATGGCCAGGTGCTGGCTGGCCTGCCGCCGGGGAACCGGAACATCGCCTGGGTCCGCGACGGAATGGTCGCCATTCAGGCGCTCCTCAAGAGCGGCCACGTGAAGGAGGCCAGAGACGCTCTGGAGTTTTTCCTGAAAGCCGAGTCGGGGACGTACGGGGGCTACGTAGGCGCTCCTTACCAGATCAGCGTGGCGCGGTATTTCGGCAATGGCATGGAGGAGTCGGACAGCAACCAGGATGGCCCCAATATCGCGTGGGACGGCTTCGGGATGTTCCTCGACGGGCTCGATGCCTATGAGCGCGCCACCGGCGATCAGCAGCTCGCCGCGGCCAATTGGGATGCCATCACCACCAAGACCGCCGACGTGCTCATCGGACTAGCCACCGACAACGGATTGCTCCAGGCAGATTCGTCGATCTGGGAGACGCACTGGGACAACGGCGGGCGCCAGCACTGGACCTGGTCGCAGCTCTACGGCGTGCTCGGGCTCCAGGCGGCTGCCTCCATCTGCGAGCGCCACGGCCAGCAGGACCTCGCAGACACATACTCCCAGGCCGCCATGTCCCTCCGTCAGGCCATCGTAGCCAAGCTGGTGGACCCTGATGGCTTCCTACGCGGCCGCCTGGAAAGCACCCCCGTTCCGGAGGACGCCGCGGTGGTCGAGGCCTTCTTTCGCTCGGTGCTCGATCCTACGGGTACCTCCTCCCGGACGACGCTCGGGCGGCTCGAGAGCACGCTCGCGGTCGCGAGCGGCCATGGCTATCGGCGCAACCTAGGGCCGAGCGATGACGATGCCCGGGAGCGGATCTTCGTCGATCTGCGCATGGCCAGCGTGATGCGTTGGCTTGGCCAAACTGACGAGGCCGACGCCCTGCTCGCCTGGATCACGGATCAGTCGCGAAAAAACTACGACCTCATCGCGGAGAACTATGATCCGAGCACTGCCGCCTACGAGGGCGAGGTTCCGACAATCGGCTTTGGCGCGGGCGCATACGTCCTCGCGCTGTTCGCGCGCAACGAGACTCCCGGCTGCGACGGCGACCATGGCTCCTGGACGCCTCAGCAGTGCCCGTTCGCATCCGAACCGGTGTGCCTCACCTCGGGTGCCGGTGCCAACAGCTGCGTGCAGTGCACGACCGAGAATGCCTCCGCCTGCGCTTCGCCGAGCCCCGTCTGTGACTCGAACGCCAACCTCTGCGTCGCCTGCAACGTCGACGAAGATTGCCCATCGGATCGCCGGTGCGACGGGCACACCTGTGAAGTCAGGGCGCCCGACGGGGACGGCAGCTGCCAGGGAACAACCCCCTGTGTCGTACCGGCGGTGCGCGGTGGAGGCTGCTCTCAGGGTTCCGCAAGCCCCTTCGCGATGGCCCCCTTCGCGATGGCCGTGCTGACTGCCGCCGGGATGGTGCTGCGTCGTCGGCACACCTTCCGAAGACGTGCGGGGAGGTCACCTTAAGAATCGAGTCATGCGCTCGACGAGCGGCAACGTCGTCTCTCGCTCTCTCGCTGACAGGAGCACGCTGTCCGGGAATCTCTTCTGAAGGAGCGCGAGCTCGAGCGGCGCGAGCAACTCCACTTTGTTGAACACGACGATGCGCGGAATGCTCTCGAGCGCGAGCTCCTCGAGCAGGCGCGCGGTCGTCTCGATATGTAGAGCGGCCCCATCCGCGCCGCTCACTTCGTTCGCTTGCGACGCCTTCCCCTTGTCACGTGCTCGTCAGGCGCGCCAAGGCGCGCGCCTTCCTGCGCACGAACGGGGAAGGCTGGTGATTGCTGCATCGTGACAAGACGGCATTCCCAAATGGTGTTTACCAGGAGGCTGACCCAAAGTGATGGGGCTGGCACGGGGATCGCGCCAATTCAGACCTCACCGACGCAGTGAAGGCCGGAAAGGATTCGACGCAGCCAAGAAAGTCAACGCGCGCAAACACGAAGTCCCTCCCGGCCTCCTTCAGGAGGGCAAGGAAGTCTCGGAGCGCTTGGAATATATCCTGGTGGATGGTGCAAGTGACGCGGGTGGAAGGAGAAAGAGTTCACGGTGGGATGGGACCCGTGAATCAGCAGCTGTAGTCGCCGAGTGGCTCGGAAATGTATTGGACGATCTCGTCGAGGACATCCGTAGCCGAACTACCGGAACACTCCACACAAAGACCATCGAGGTCGAAGACGAGGAATGTGCCCGTGCGCGGATTCATAAGTCCAACCACATCCGTTGAAGGGGGGCTCGACCACGAGAAGGATTGGCTTCCGAATCCCCGAGCAGAACAGCGCGATACGCTTGGCGAGCACAAGCGCCTCATCAAGTTCACCGGCGCGCGCAGCGGGATCAATGGGAGACCGCCCATATTGGCGCATTGTCCTTATGTGCATCGTTCCCTGAGAGCGTGTTCTACAGCCTACTGCGCGAATCGATGCGTCGGTTGGGCGCTGCGGTGCCTGCGCACGTACGAATAGTACGCTTGCGCGGGCTCCTCGCGCTCCGCCCTAGCCTCGATTCGCTCGCGACGGCTGTCCAACACGCTCTGAGTCCAGGCAGCATTAATGATCGCTTGGTCGAGTTCCGATACCTGCTTTCCGGTCTCGACGGAGGCCGCGAAAGCACGGAAGCCGACTTCGTTCACAAGCCCCCGACGTGCTGGCTCGATCGACGAAACCATCGGTCGAGCAAAGCGATTAAGCGATCGGTTCATCGTACGGATGAAAGATTCGGACAACGGTGGCGTCGAGCACACGGCAGGACGCTGGCAGTCTCGGCACAACGGGCTCCCCTGGCGGCGCGCAGGAAGGCGGGACCACGGCGCCGAAGGCGCCGCCCGCCTGACGAGCACCAGCCCAAGGGGAGCACGCGCGGCGAGCGAAGCGAAGACGCGCGGTGGGGTCACCTCAAGAATCGAGTCATGCGCTCGACGAGCGGCAACGTCGTCTCCCGCTCCCTCGCTGACAGGAGCACGCTGTCCGGAAATCTCTTCTGAAGGAGCGCGCGCTCGAGCGGCGCGAGCTCCTCCACTTTGTTGAACACGACGATGCGCGGAATGCTCTCGAGCGCGAGCTCCTCGAGCAGGCGCGCGGTCGTCTCGATATGATCGATCTTGGCGTCGTCGGAGGCATCGACCACCTCGACGAGCAGATCCGCGTCGGACGCTTCTTCGAAGGTCGCGCGAAACGCCGCAAAGAGATCTTTCGGCAAGTTGCGGATGAAGCCCACGGTGTCGGTGATGACGACTTCGCGATCGACATAACCCGCCCAGCCAACTTGGAGGTGACGCGATCGCGTGTCGAGCGTTGCAAAGAGCTTGTCTTCGGTGAGCACGTCGGCCCCCGTGAGCGCGTTGAGGAGCGTGCTCTTGCCCGCGTTCGTGTAGCCGACGATGGCGATCGTGGGCACGCCCGCGCGCGTGCGTTTGTGGCGGCGCTGCTCTCGCTGGCGGCCAAGCTTTTTGAGCTGCGCCTCGAGGTGCGAGACGCGCTCTCGCGCGCGACGCCGGCCGATCTCGAGTTTCGTTTCGCCCGGTCCTCGCCCGCCGATGCCGCCCGTCAGACGCGAAAGGGAGTCGTCCCTCATCACAAGGCGCGGCATGTTGTATTTGAGTTGCGCAAGTTCGACTTGCACCTTGCCGTCGTTGCTCTCGGCGCGCTGCGCGAAGATGTCCAAAATGAGTTGGGTGCGATCGATGACTTTCAGATCGCTTTCTTTGGCGATGGATGACGATTGCGTGGGAGACAGCTCGCGGTCGAAGATGAGCACGTCGGCGTCGAGCTGCATGCTGCGAAGGATGACGTCATCGAGCTTGCCTTTGCCGAGCACGGTCTTCGGATCGATGCGTTCGCGCAACTGAATGATTGCGTCAACCACGTCGACGCCGGCGCTGCGCGCGAGCTCGCGAAGCTCGCGCATGCTCTGCTCGGCCTGCGCATACGCGTTGCGCACGGACTTGTCGGCCACGTGGACGAGCAGCGCTCTTCCCGCCGGCGCACGAACCGTGCGGCCGCGCGTGCGTTTGGCGAACTCGGCTTCGAGTCCCGCCATGAGATCGCCGACGTGCACGCGCTCTTGACCCATCGGCACGGGGCCGTGCTCACGATAGGGAAGCTCGCCGTCCTCGCCCGGGACGTTATATGCGTAATGCAATGATCGCACGTCGCCGTGCGGCGATAGCTGGATGGCGCAAACCAGATCGAGGCGCAGCCGAACGAGATCGACGAGATCGTCGCGCGACAGCGGCTCGCCGCGCAGATGCGTGTGCACGAGCCGCAGGCCGCGAAAGCGTCCCTCGGCGGCGCGGAGGCGGCCGATGTCCGGGAGCATGAGTTTGCCGGCGTCGCCAACGATGACGTAGTCGACTTCACCGGAGCGGTGGACGAGCGCGCCGATCTGCCGTCCCGTCTCGACGCTCGCGTCCACGAGCGAACGCGTCAGCTCGGGTGTCGCGATGTCATCGAGCGGAACACGACGCCGATAGACGCGCTCGAGCGTCTTGTTCGCCGAAGGCGAGAGCCCCGTGGTGTTTCCGTAAAGTTCGATGACGGCAGCTTACTTGTTAATGCGTTCTTGGTACTGGCCCGTGGCGGTGTCGATCTTGATCCACTCCCCTTCTTTGATGAAGAGCGGAACGTTGACAGTGGCGCCCGTGCTGATCGTCGCGGGCTTGGTCGCGCCGCTCGCCGTGTCGCCCTTGATGCCGGGCTCGCTCGAGACAATTTGCATGATGACGTTCGGCGGCATCTCGATGCCGATCGGGTTGCCGTTGAAGAGCGTGACTTCGACCTCGAGACCCTCGGACAGAAAGCGCGACTCCTCGCCGACCTTCTCCTTGTTCACGTAGATCTGATCGCCCGTGTTCGTGTCCATGAAGACGTAGTTGTCGCCCTCCTCCCACGAATACGTCATCGTCCGATCTTCGACATCCGCGAGCTCGACGGACTCGCCCGATTTCCACGTTCGCTCGACAACGTTGCCGTTGACGAGATTACGTACGCGGCAACGCGTGAACGACTGCCCCTTGCCCGGCTTGACGAACTGATGCTCCACGACGTGGTAGGGCACGCCATCGATCTGAATCTTGAGACCTTTGCGGATGTCCGTAGTAGTGGCCATGGGGGGCGCGTGCTACCACGCCGGCCACCCAAGCGGCAAGGCAGCCGCTTCTCGCCACTCGCTATCGCAAGCAGCACCCTCACGGATACTTGCGATTTCCACAAGTGTGCGCTAGACATTTTGTTATGCCGATGTCGGCGCCCGAAGCGAAAAAGCTTATTCGGCGCCTGTTGCAAGAAGGCACCTTTGTCGTGTGCCAACACGGACGCGATGAGATGAACAAGGATGGGCTCAACGACGTCGATGCCCTGAATGTGCTGCGCGCTGGAGCTGTCCAGGAAGCCGAATGGGAGAACGGCGGATGGAGGTATCGGATCTGCACGCCACGCATGACGTTTGTTGTCGCTTTCGACCCAGAGCCGGTGTCGAAAGTCGCAAACGACGTGGACCGCTACGAAACGGAGCTCGTTGTTGTGACCGCTTGGAGGTCGAAACGATGAAATCATGCCGCAAATGCCAGCAGGGGAAAATGACAATCCAGCGTGGCGTCCACCTCTACACCGAGTGTGGCCTGAACAACGTCATCCTGTATGGTGTGGAGATCCGAACATGTACGCACTGCGGCGCGAAAGAGGTTCCTCTCCCCAACGCCGTAGGGCTCCATCGTTGCATTGCAAGGGCGATCGTCTGCAAGCGGGCGCGACTATCGGGCAGCGAGGTGCGCTTCCTTAGGACCTACCTTGGTTGGTCTGGAGTTGATTTTTCTGAACACATTGGTGTCACAGCATCGACCGTGTCGAACTGGGAAAACGACAAGGAGCCCATCGGAACGAGCTCCGATCGCCTCCTGCGGATGATGGTCGTGTTCGAATCCCAGGTGCAGGACTACACGCTCGAAGATCTCAAGCGAATCGAGCCGGTCGTGCCTGCGGCATGGGAGATCAAGCTTCACCCAGGACGCAAGGGCGACTGGGGGCTTGAGGCTCAACCTACCTGAACGGCAAGGCGGCCCCGCCGCGAATTACCGCTTGCGGCGCCGAAGCGCGATCAGGCCCAGGCCCAGGAGAGAGGCGAGAGGGGCCGGCCCTCCGCCAGCCACACCACATCCACCTCCGCTGCTTCCGCCTCCACTGCTTCCGCCTCCGCTGTTCCCCCCTGACTCCGCCTCGGCAAGATAGATGTAGAGGGAGGAGCCCTGCCCGTACTTGTCCTCTGGATAGACAAAGTAGGCCGCCTCGCCCTGCAGCGGCGAGGTGTCCTCGAAGTTCGATCCGGTGCTGGTGCCGATATCGACCTCGCGATTGTCGTCGTTCAACCGGGTGATCCGAAACCCGTCGATGGTGGCCTGGTGGCTGTCCGCGCCATCCACCGTCCCGCAGGCGGGGTCCAGCTCAACACCACCTTGCCTCCACCTGCCGTGGCCGTGCCGTTGGTCGGGGCATTGAGCTTCCCAGGCACGAAGATCGATGCGGTGGAATACGGTCCCTGTGGAATGCCGCAGTTGACGGCATTCACGCGGAACTGCCACGTCGTCTCGACAGGAAATTCGCCGTTCGGGTTGATCAGCCAATTGTACGTGGTGGTGCGAAAATCCCACAGGCTGTAGGGCGCACTGTTGAACCCGGGCCAATACCCTCCACTGTCGGTTTCAGGATTGTAGTACCCCTCTTCGAGACTGCTGCATTCGGCTGGGTTGAGGTTGGGAGCGTCGCTCCACTTCATCGCCACATAGAATTCACTTCCAAAGACGGTCAAGTCACCGAGAATGGTCGGACCGCCGGGCTCGATGGACAGGCTCAGTGCGCCGCAGGAGCGGGGGTGGCGGATCCGCGGCAAGGGCAAGGTTGGGAATCAGCAGGACAGCGGGGAATACCAGCAGGCAGACGTTGCGCAGACTTCTCATCGTTCAGGCTCCTGGACGCGGGCCAAAGTGACCTCACAGTATTCCACGTTAGAGCGTGTTCTACAGCCTGCTGCGCGAATCGATTCGGCTTCGACGTCCTTCAGGATCTCCTATTCGTTCGATCCGACCTCGGCTGGAAGGCGCTTATCCGGGCTATGGGGCACCGTCGTGGCCGACCCACCAAACCGTGAGGAATACAAGCAACGCGGCGACGAGCAGAAAGAGGATCTTCGCGGACGGATCCGGTTTGATGCGCGCCTCGAGGACTTCAGCGGCTTTCTTGATGGCTTCGTCATCCGCGTCCGCGCGGAGCTTCTGGGCGCGGGCGCGAACCAGAGCATAGTTGCCATGAGCAAAGGCAACGACGAGCGCGTCGAGCTCCGGGTGCCGCGGGAAATTCTTCGCGAAGGCGGGAAAGCCCCATGACGCACGCGCCTCGTCGAACGCGTCATCGTTCAGCGCATCGCTCTCATCGCTCTCGCCGTCCCGAGGCACGGATGCGACCATAGCCGAAAAACATACTACGTTGCGCGCATGCCCAAGCGGCATACGCCAGGTTCGGGGCACCATCGCCTCGTCGCTCACATCGAGGAGATCGTTCTTGCAACGAGCGGCGCCGACGCCTTCGAGATGGTCTTCGGCCTTGCTGCCGCACGGATACTGCAAGCCCGGCGAACGCCCGGCCGCGGCAACATTCCCGCGATGCTCGCGCAGATCGCCGAGGAACATCCGGCGCTCGAGATCATCGTTCCACGGGATGCAACCGTTGAGTTGCTCGCTCGCGTCGACGCCCTGCTCGCACGCGCGCTCCCCGAAGGACCGCATCACGTTCACGTCTTGGGTGCGCTCGATGCGATCTTCGAGTCCCTCATCCCGCGCATCGCCAAAGGTGACAAGGGGCAATTTTTCACACCGCGCCACGTCGTCGACTTCATCGTTCGCGCGCTCGCTCCCCGCGCGCGCGAACGCGTCATCGATCCCGCGTGCGGCTCGGGCGCGTTTCTCTCGCACGCACACGCCCAGGCACCGGTTGCGACATTCGGATGCGACGTCGACGCGCGCGCCGTACGAGTTGCGCGTCTCTCTGCGATCGCCCAGGGGCGAAACGCGCACGACATCGCCCTTGCCGACGGACTTGCGCCGGGCATTCTTGGAGCCTTCACGAATGCTCACGTGATCGCAACGAATCCCCCCTTTGCCGGGCGCGCCTCGGCCAACGGCTTCGACGTTGCGCGCGTCGTGCGATCCCCGGAGCGCGACGTGCTCTTTCTCGAACGATCGCTGTCGCTCCTCTGCCCCGGAGGACGGCTCGGCATCATCCTGCCGTACAACAAGGCGGGCGGCGCAGCCTTCGCTGGCCTGCGGCGCTGGCTTGCGATGCGTGCGCGGCTCTACGCGGTGGTGGGGCTGCCGCGCGAAACGTTTCTGCCTCACACCTCGCAACGCACCTTCGTGCTTTTTGCGAAGAAGCGCTTTGCTGGCGAGATCATGGGTGGGCGCGAACGCACCATCTTTGTCGTCAGCAAGAAAGCCGGCAAAGACAAATCAGGCGAACCCGTCATGCGCACGATCTGCGGACAGAACGACGGAGGCGATCTAGATCACGATCTCGACGAAGTTCTCATGCATCTTACACCTTTTCTGGCAGCCGAAGGATTCTCGGCGTGAACCGCGTGAGCGGCGTGAAGGTCGCCGTACGGACGCTCGACGAGCTCGGCGAAGAGATCGTTCTTGCACCCGAGCGCCACTTGATGGCGGCGCGATCGAGCGAGGGAGTACGTCTCGACGAGCTCGTCACCGAGCGCAATCGAGCGATCGACGTCGCCCCGGGAGATCGGGTCGTCATCGTCGACACGACGCACGCAAAGGATGGGGTGCTGAATATCGCTTCGGCGGCACGCGCAGCAGGTTCTGAAACGCGTTCCGTATCGCGCCGCAAGAAGCTCGCGTTCGCTGGAGACGTCATCGTGTCGCGCCTGCGCCCCTACCTTCGACAGATCGCTCTCATTCATCCAGACACGCTTGCAAAGGGGCAGGCGCTCGCGCTCTCAACGGAGTTTTACGTGCTCGCACCGGCACGCAAAGGGGACGACATCGCGTTCCTGATTCCGTTCCTTCTCTCGAGCGACGTGCAATCCGCGCTCGCCGATGCACAAGAAGGCGGGCACCACCCGCGCGTGCCACCCGCATCACTCTTCGCGCTGCGCGTCCCGCACGCGCTCGTCGGATCACGACACCCGACGAGCGCCATCGTCCGTCGCGCACTCGCGCGTTACTACGAGGCCGCGCGCACGCTGCGATCTGCACTCGGCACCTAAGAGCATGTTTACCAGCCGTTGCGAGCGAATCGAGGCTAGGGCGGAGCGCGAGGAGCCCGCGCAAGCGTACTTGTCGTACGTGCGCAGGCACCGCAGCGCCCAACCGACGTATCGATTCGCGCAGCAGGCTGTCGAACATGCTCTAACGCGCGCACTCCTGTCGAATCCTGTCATGGAGTTCGCGAACCTCTTCGCCCTTCGGATCCATCGCAACGGCGCGGCGCACCGCCGTAAGCGCGCGGTTGCAACGACCGGCGGCCCACGCTTCGAGTGCGACTCTCTTTCGACCCTCGACGTCGAGAAAGAGAAATGGATCCGTGCGATCGCGGATGAATACGACCGCGGCGCTTGCCGCTACCAGGGCGATGCACGCTGCGATGATGGCAGACTCCGAGCGCCTCGTGAGCGCCGTGCCGTGCCACGTGGTGGCCACGATCGCCCCGCCGATGGCGCCACCGAGATGCGCGGCGTTGTCGACCTGCACGATGTCGCCGCGCAGATATTTGAAAAGACCCACGATGAGCAAGAGACCGAGCCAGCGCGCCATGCCACGTGCGAGCGGACTCTTTCTCCCTTGCGTCCGCAGCCCAATCACGATGGCAGCGCCGAGCAATCCGCACACGGCGCCCGACGCGCCAACGGACACCGACGGCGCGAAGAACCTCCCCCAGATGGCGCTCGTCGCACTGCCGACGACTCCCGCCATGAGATAGAGCGCGAGAAAGCGCGCGGGTCCCACGGCGCGCTCGACGAGCGGGCCCACCTGCCAGAGCGCAAAGAGATTGAATGCAAGATGCATGATTGAACCGTGCAAGAAGCACGAGGTCACGAGCGTCTCGAAGCGATTGTCTGCGATGGTGGAGAGCGACGCGTTCGCGCCCAGCAAGCGGAGCACGTCTTCGGGGACCGCAAGCGCGAACCTGACGTGGCCGGCGAGGATGATCTCGGCGACGAAGACGCCCACGTTGGCAAAGACGATCGCAAGAGTGACTGGCACGCCCGGCTCACGCTCACTCATCTCACCCGTTCTACGCCCGAATCATTCATGACGCGATTGCGATAGAAGACCGAGACCGCAGCGAGAAGGGCGCACGCCGCACCGCAGAGCCGAGACGTACTGTACGTACGTCGCAGGCTTGAGGAGCGCCGTACGCCCTTCGCAGCAAGAGGATCGGCTCTTCTACGCGGAGTCGTCATGAAATGATTCGGGCTAGGCACAATGCCAGTGTCAAGCAAATGACTGAAATCGTCGCTCGGTTGGCCGTCGTCACGCGCCCCTGATACGGCGACCGTGAATGGATGCCCTCGTCCGCGTGACGCTCCTCGCTCGACGCGCGGCCCGCGCGGGCTTCGGCGCCGCGCTGACGTGCGGCCTCGCCGCGTTCGTCATCTTCGGCGGCGCACAATACCCGTTCGGACCAGTGCTCGTCGCAGCATGCGCCCTCTGGTCATTGCTGCTCATCACGCGCCTTCATTCGAAATGGAAGCTCACGGGCGACGCGCCATTCCTTCTCGACTTCGAGCTCGGCGCGCTCTTGTCGGTCGGTCTCGATGCCATCCTTCTCCGGTTCGACGGCACGTTGGAAGGGCGCTTCTCTCCGGCGATCTACGTCCTCGTTGCGCTCGTTGCGTCGTTCGGACGCCCGCTGCCCGGCCTGCTCGTGGTCGCTTGGGTCGTCATCCTCGACGCGCTCGTTCGCTACCAGATGCTCGGCGCGCCGAGCTACGAAGCTCTCGCCACGCAAGCAGGTTTCGCGTGCGCATTCGCGCTGCTGAATCTCCTACTCCTGCGCGCCGAAGTGGCTCGCATCCGCGTCACGGCGCGCGCCCGTCTCGAAGACGAACTCCAACGTTTACGCGACGACGCGCGCAGCTACCGCCTGCTCGGTGCGGGCGAAGCGCGGGGTGACGGAGGGGAGAAAACCGAAGAGCGCCTCGCCCGATCGAGCGTCGAGGAGATCCACCAATCCGTGCATTATGCACTGGATCTATTGCGTCGTTGCCTCGACCTGCACACGGCGGTCCTTCTCTGGCGTACGGACTCCGGCACGCACCTTCGCATCAGCGAGCTGTCGACTGCATCGGACGAAATCCACGACGCGCCGTTTTCGATCGGCGACGGCGTCCTCGCCGCCGTACTCGCCAAAAAGGAAGCGGTGCTGCTCGAAAACCTCCGCCCCACGTACGTGATCCCGTATTACGCCGGCGGCTGCCCCGTGCGCGCGCTCGCGGCGATCCCCGTCGCGGACGACGGCATCGTGCGCGGCGTGCTCGCCCTCGATCGCGTGGACAATCGTGCCTTCACTCCGCGCGAACACGAGCTCGCCGCACAAGCCGCGCGCTACTGCCTGCGCGCCATTCAGAACGAGCGCGTCTTCGTGCAGCTCGAACGCGCGAAGGTCGAGCAGGGCAAGCTTTATCGTGCTGCGCAGGCCCTCGGAGCCGCGTTCAGCGAGAAGGACGTCTTGGAGGCAGGCGTCCGGGCTGCGCGCGAGATCGCGAGCTTCGATCTCGCTGCGGTCACCGTATGGGATGAAAAGGCGCGCATGCACGAGGTCTGCGCGGCCAAGAGCGAGGCGGGCAACGTCGAAGATCTCGTTGGCCAGCGCTTCAAGCCGAACACCGGTCTCGTCTCCATGGTCGTCACGAATCGCTTCCCGCTTCCGTACAAAGGCGAATTCGACAAGACCCATCAAGTGGTGCTCACCAGGCGCCTGCCGTGGCCCAACATTCCGTCGCTCCTGGTCTTGCCGCTCCTGCACCACGGCCGCGCGCTCGGCACGCTCATTCTCGGCGCGAAGCGGCGGCATGCATTCGGCGACACGGTTCGCCCAACGCTCGAAGTACTCGCGAGCCATCTCGCGGTCAGCCTCTCGAACGCGCGCATGGTTCAGAGGCTCGAGACCATGGCAACCACGGACGGCATGACGGGCCTTCTGAACAAGCGCTCGATGCTCGAACAGGCCACCGCGAAAGTGGCCGCTGCGTCGCGCTTCCGGCGCAAGCTCTCCGTGCTCATTGCCGACATCGACTTCTTCAAGAAGGTCAACGACACCTACGGCCATGACGTCGGCGACGTGGTCATCAAAGGTCTCGGCGACATCCTCAAGCGCCAGAAGCGCACCACCGACGTGGTCGCACGCTTCGGCGGCGAAGAGTTCGTCGTGCTGTGCGAGCAGACCAACGAGGATGGCGCGAAACTCCTGGGCGAGCGTATCCGCGAGGAGCTCGAGAAAACCACGTTCCACTCGGCGAACGGACAGCTCAAAGTGACGTGTTCCGTGGGCATCGCCACCTTCCCGGAAGCCGGCGCAACCTGGGACGACCTCTTCAAAGCAGCCGACGAGGCGCTCTATGCCTCCAAGCGCGGCGGCCGCAACCGCGTGAGCACATGGCAGCCTGCATCGGTAGCACGCATCAAAGCAGGATAACGAGACCGCTTTCGATTTGCCGCGATCTCATCGTTGGGGCCTGCGCTGCGGTCCTCAAAGCCATACAAGGCTGTTCCGGTCCGCTGCTCGGCCCCGCCTCGACCTCACGGCAACTTGAAAGCGGTCTAACTTTACATGGTGCGCGACCGTGTCCATCATCGCCCGCATGAGCGACGACAAACCAAAGCCCGGGGATGATCTCAAACGTGGCATTGGCCTCCTCTTCCGTGCGGTCAAAGGCGCGGTAGGCCAGATCTCCACCGACAAGATCGATAACGCCGTGAAGGATGGCGTCAAAGAAGTTGGTCGCGCCTTCGAGAACGTCGGCAACGAACTCGACAAGATGTTTCACAAGACCACGGGGTCGGCTCCTCAACAACCCCCCGCGCCGCCACCTGCTCCGCCGCCACCCACGGCCGAGGCGCCAACAGAAGCGAAGAAGGACGAGCACTACGACGACGCCTATGCTCCCGAGCCACCGAAAGGCCCGCGCGTCTAGCGAGTCGTGTCCCTCGACGCCAAGAACCAACAATCTGTATTCGTGCTCAGCAGATGGTCTTTGTCCGGAGCAACGATACGCCGAACGATCGTGCTGGAAGCGATGGTTTTGATCGGCTCGATAATCCTCTGGGGGAGCAAAACGTCGACGATTGTGGCGGTGATCGGGGGGATCATCATGCTCGTGAATTTTGTGCTGTTTTTTGTGCCGATGCCGTTGCCGTCGCGGATCGAAGTGGGGATCGATGGAGTCTTGGTCCGTCGCCTCTGGCGCACGCGCTTCATCCCGATCGCTCAGATCCGCTATGCGTCGCCAGACGGAAAGAACAGCATCGTCTTACAACTCACCTGCTCGGATGCCTCGGACGTCGAAAGGTTTGACATCGTCTCCTCCGGTGCGTCGCGTCGCGACGCGCTTCTTGCACAAATCAGCGAAGCACTGGTGACGAGTTATCGTTCGATCAAGACGACGACGACCAACGTTGCCACGCTCGTAGGTCGTGGAACGCAGACGAAGAGCCAATGGCTGTCAGCGCTCGCAAAGCTTCGAGACACCACCGAGGGCTATCGTGAGATGGCCGTCCGCGAGGAAGATCTCTGGCAACTCGTCGAGGATCCCTCCGCGCCCGAGGACGTGCGCGCAGGAGCCGCGATGGTGCTTCGGCGCACACTCGATGAGAACGGCAAGACACGATTGTGCGCGGCCGCGAACGCCACGGTCTCGCCAAAGCTACGCGTCGCCCTCGACGTCGCCGCCGACTCCGACGAGAAGATGACCGAAGCCCTTCGAGCGATCACCGACGATCGCTAAACACTCGGGCCCCACAGGCGAAACGTCATCAGCACGGTCCAGTCGAAGAGCATGTGCGCGAAAATCCCCGGCAAGAGCCGGCCGAACTTGCGCGCCAGGAAACCCCAGACGAGCCCGCCTCCGAGCGCTCCGACCATGACGAGCGGATTGTATCCTGCCGCCGAATCGCGCAACACGAACGCCGTGGGCGCGTGCGCAATGGCGTAAAGCGCCGCGGCCCACACCCACGCGCGGCCAGATCCGATCTTCTCTGCGAGGAGCGCCGTCACCAAACCGCGCCAGAGGATCTCCTCGGCAATCACGATCACGATGAGGACGAGGACGACGAGCGCGACGTTCTTGCGAAGGATCGAGGGATCACCGAGCTGAAGATAGATGCGCGCAAGCCAGCTCTCGCGCACCGAGCCGGCGGGCGCGACGATCCGGGTGAAACCCCACGCCGCGCCGAAGAGAATCGCGGCACCAAGGAAGCCGCGCGTGAAGTCCCCGGCGCGCACGGACATCCAATCTTTGAGCACTCCGTCGTGCTGAGCGCGCGCAGCACCGAGCGCGGCGAGCACCACGGTCGGGATCCCCATCCACAGCAGCACGGACGGCTCGCCGGCGCGCGGCAGCGCGAACGCAAAGGAAATCGCGACGGCGATGACGACGACGATGCCGGCAAGGGTGACGACGGTGCGCAAGGCGGCGCGGTTTCTAACATCGACCCATACCGATCGCGAGCATGCAACAACCGAATGCTTAATGCTGTTTGACGCGAGCCGGAACCTAAGGTAAAAACCGCGTGCGGGTTTGGGTCCGGCGCCGCGCGAATCGCGTGGCTGCGGCTGGGTACCAAGCTCGCTGCGTCGGAAACTGGGGAAGGCGTCACGGGAGGACCGGAACGCCCCCAGCGTGAAACGCAGGCACACCAAAAAAGAATAAGGCGAACATGACGTTCACGGAAGCCGCAGCCGAAGTGCTGCGCATGGTCGGCAAGCCGCTCCACTACAAAGACATCACGGAGCTTGCCATCGAGAAAAACCTACTCTCTCACGTCGGCAAGAGCCCTGAGGTCACGATGGGCGCGCGTCTCGCCGCGCTGCTCAAGAAAGACGACAAGGAGAACCCCATCGTTCGTGTGCGGCCGGGCGTCTTCGCGCTGCGCGAATGGGACAAGAAGAAGGGGCGCAAGGCTGAAAACGACGAGGAGAGCGAAGTTTTGGACGACGAGTCCTTCGAGGTCAATGCGCTCGAAGTCGAAGCTGCAACGCGCGACGTTCCGGCCGAACCGGAGACGGTGGACGAAGACGACGAGCCGCTCATCGTCTCCGGCGAAGACGCCCTGCGCGCCGATCTCGCCGCCGCCGGCGCGGAACTCTTCGACGACGAAGACGACGACGATCAACCGATCCTCGCGGCACCAGCGCCGCCCCCCAACGGCCCAAACGACGCGCAGGCGGGCGGCGAGGGCGGGCGGCGGCGGCGGCGGCGGCGGCGCCGCCGCGGTGGCCGAGGTGATGGTGAGGGCGAGCGTGCTTCAACTCCACGCATCGAGATCGTGCCGGTGGGCGGCAGCGCCATCGGAATCGAAGTCTCGGACGTGCAGGCCGACTCTGCGCGCGATCCTCTCGCGCCTGCGCCGCGCCCCATGGTCCGCGACCGGCACCAAATCATGGCGGGCGGCGCTCCCACCGGCATCGATCTGCCTGCCGGCGAAGCCGAAGACTTGTCGGGCCGCGAGCTCGCCGACGCCACGGTGATGGCGCTCAGCGGCTTCGATCGCACGCAGGGACCCGTGCTCTTGCGCGCTCTGGTCGACTCGCTCATGCGCCGCGGACGGATGAGTGGCGACGTCGTGGTCGCCACCGCGCAGCTCGGCGCGGCGCTCCGCGCCGACAACGTGCGCCGCCAGGCAAACGGACAGCGTCCGCGCTTCCGTTTCGCGCAAGGCCCGCGCATTGCGCTGACGGACTGGTCGCTCAATGCGGATCTCGTTCGTCTCGAGCAAGACGCGCTCGCCGCGGTCGAGCGTTACCGCGAAGCCGCGCGGCGTACGATGCTCCGCAAAGTTCAGGAGCTGCCGGGGCACGCGCTCCTCGAGCTCGTTCTGCTCGGCCTCGAGCGCGTCGGCATGTCGAACCTCCGCACCGTCAAACGCGCGGGTGCACCCGGTGGGGAAGCGCATTTCGCGGCCATCCACAAGACCGGCGCCGACGAGATCCGCACGGCCATCGTCGTGCGCAAAGACGGCCGCGAGATCGGCCGCGAGCGCGTCAGCGATCTGCGCGGCGCACTCCACCACTACGGCCCCGCATCAGCCGGATGGCTGGTCACCACGGGCCAGGTCCTCAGCGGCGCACGCGAAGAGGCGGGCGCCATCTCGGCCGCGCCCATTTCGCTCTTCGATGGCGTCTCGCTCTGCCGCCTGCTCGAAGAGAACGACGTTGGCGTGGTGCGAACGCGCATCTCAACGGCGATCCCGGATCTAGAGCTTTACGAAATGCTCCGCGGCTGACCGCTTTCGATTTGGCGCGATCCCTTCGTTGGGGCCTGCGGTGCGGTCCTCAAAGCCCACCAAGGCTGTTCCGGTCCGCTCCTCGGCCCCGCCTCGGCCTCGCGCCAACTTGAAAGCGGTCT
>Ga0123357_10001887_pt1 | contig 22775 bp, 16 predicted proteins | sample TergutEmb28metaG_FD_89873 | JGI IMG/M metagenome (GOLD analysis project Ga0123357, IMG submission 89873) | Embiratermes neotenicus P4 segment gut microbial communities from Petit-Saut dam, French Guiana - Emb289 P4 | ecosystem: Host-associated > Arthropoda: Insects > Digestive system > Gut ... | reverse complement strand
TTTTTTTTTTTTTTTTTTTTTTTTTGAAATTTTATTTTTTTATGAAAAGTTATTTATTTTTTTTTATGGAAATAATTGTTTTTTTTTTTTTTTTTTAATGATATTCATATGGACTACATACTTTCATACACTGTGTGGAGAAAGGTGGATATTTAAATTTTAATGCAGGTGTTTCATGTGGTAACTAATGCTTTAAAGGGTTAAGCAAGTGAATGTTTGACACATAGTAGGATCTTGAAGCTTCATGAACTGCTTCCCAAGGTTAAAAGAGTCTGTTAATTTAATAAATCACATTTTTAGCAGAATTCCTGTTCTTTTATGTATACCTTTTTTGATTCCCAGACTGACACTTGACTTGGTCCATTTCCATACAGCAGGTCTTGAGGGATGGTGGAAGAGTGTATGCAGGCACATGTGTGGGACACACACACAGTGAAACAGATGGCAGTGAAATCTCTGGTCATGTCTTTGTGGATCATTTGTGTAGCAGCTTGAAAATACCTGTTAATTTACGTATCATTACTCATCTTTAACTTCCTAGGTTTTCTGCTTCTTGTCAGACATACTGCCTTCTTGTTCTCAACATGTGTTATCCTATTTCTACACGTCTTATTTACTGTGTTGTTCACTGATACCGGATTGCTTGGAGCAATCAATTTATTAACTGCATGAAAATATTGAAATGGGCAATTAATACATGTGAAAAGAACAATGATTTCAGGTTGGCTGCTACAACATGTGGTGAGTGCAACAGTAGCAGAGGGAGGAGGATATAAGAGTAAAGAAGAACATCAAGCTTAGCTTTGTTGTTCAAGTGTTGCTACAGGTCTTTTAGTTATGAAAAGAGCGCATGGACTTGGTGTGCTGCTCATCATACATACATACATACATACATACATACATACATACATACATACATACATACATACATACATACACACACACACACACATACATACAAACATACATAATATATACATACATTTTATCATTCATTCATTCATTCATTCTGCAGGCAGTTTGACGTAAAACCAGATTGCAGTATAATACATGTGTGGATGCTACCCTCCTCTTAATCTTCTTGGTGCCATGCGTCTCCCAGAACTGCCAGGTCATGTTTTCCGTTACTGGCTGTGTTTGAACATATTAGGTCATGTCCCAGAAGCCAACCTAGCAAAGGAGCTATATTTGAGTCTTGATGTTTATAATGAATTGGGACTGAAAACAGTCATGAATTCATCATAAAATGCCTATTTGGTTCCAAGAACTTGATGACATACAAACTATGGAATAACCTGAACCAGCATAGGAAACATGAAAGTTTAATTTTAGTACGGTACAAATACTTTCTGGAAGCATAAAATGCATTAAATGGCTGAAGGAGGGTCGCATTCCATAAAGCACGAAAGCAGTTGGTTAGTCTCACTAAACAGGAGACAGACTTTGTATGAACTGAGAGTGATTTGTGCTATAGCAAGAGAGCAAGGAGGTGGACTTGACTAGCCACATGTGCTTGGTCACCAGAACCAGTCATGAGAGGCTGAAATCCCGTTCATTGAGGTTCACGAAATTTGAGACCCAACCATATGTAGTACACTTTTGATTATCTCTGCTAATGAAGGAAAAAGTGCATGAATAATTAAAAATAGAACATGCCTGATTGCTCTTTCAGCCATTTTGTTTAGGGTTCATGCCCTTACAAATTACAATTATGCAGTATGTGAAGCACACTATAGTATTCTGGAACTGACAAACAGTGACTTAGTGTGGTGAACCATGCTGTTGTGAGGTATGCTTTGTCACCCACTTTACCCTTCATTTCTCATGACTCCTCTCCTTACTTGCTGCATTGGCTGTAACATTATTTAATCATGGGAAAGGAGGAGAGTCTGGTTCACATGTGCCTGTGGTTATGAATATTTGCAGTTGTGTATTTTAGGAGCAGGTGCACATTATCTGCAAGCAGATAATCAGGAGTAATTGTGTTGACCAGTGGCAAGCTTGGATTTTCTTGTTTCAATCACTATCACTTACTGCCACCTCTTGACATCTAGCCCACTACACTTGGCCTGGCAAATTTCGTGGGAAGCAGATGGCAGTATTTTGGATCAATTAATAGTAATGCTTGGATTTTCAACCATTACACTGTAGTATGAGAGTGATCAAAATATGTTATTGATGAGACCTGCTAAGTGACAAGAGAATACCTCCCAGTAAGCATTACAATTTGGAAACAGATTCAACACTCCAACACAGTCAATTATGCCTTATGGGTTTGTACATGTTGATGATCCTTACAATCACAAAGGTGGGAAAAGCACTGGACCAGAATTGGTTTTTGTCCCCCATGAAGGGTACTAATTCTGCAAATCTTGGTATTAACCATTTTTGCCATACAATTAACTGAAACAATTTTTTGACTTCTAGAATTATGTTGGTAATCAAATCCTTGGACCTGTAACCTGATTTAAACTTGAACTTTAAAATTGATGTAATCTCTACCAAGCATTTGGGATGTTGATACACAGACTAGTGCAGGATATGACTTGAACTGGATTGTATTCTGTAATTTTGCTTAAACTCAAATTCACAAGTGTTTGCTTGGTTTATGAATGCCATATGGTTCATTGGCATGCTCAGGCTTAATTTTAATTATCATAAATAGTAATATATCATGCATACAGTAATATTTGCTTGAAGAAAATTTGCGTGCAGGATTAGTAGCATTTGATAGGTACTCCTGGTGTTTCTGCACTGCTGGAAAGTGTTCCATTTTGTTGCTGAAGACCTGTATGTTGTATTTTTGCAGAGTTGTTATTACCATTACACCCGTTGGGTACCTTGACTGGGCGGGTTGGTTGCCACCCTTGTCCCTCATGTGGTCGTGTCTACAAAGTACGAAGCAGTCTGAACCGCCATGTGCGCTATGAATGTGGTGCAGCTAAGAAACAGCAACAGTGCAACATCTGTGGCAAGAAGTACACTCGTCCAGAGTATGTGCGCGAGCATTATCACAGACGACACCCACTTGCTACTTATGAACAGTACCAGCTGTGCTAAATGCACAGACTTGAATTGTGGTGAAGAGGCTTTATTATATTTGTCCATGATAGAAACTTGTGAAGATGTATTCAAGACCTGTAGTAATGTTGTGCAACTGTGGACTGAAAGGAGCAGTGTAGAGAATGTGTAGTCGTACATGAATAGTTAGTTGCCTTTCTGCAGTAACCAGTCAGTCTTCCCACGAATTAATTGTGGATATTTATTTTGACCTTTGAAATAGTTAAGTGAGAATGAGGAAGGGTAAGGTAGGTGTATGTGTAAATAATGGTGATAAGATATGGTCTGGAACTCTGCCTTAAGCTGGTCTCATCCACCATACAACTGTGTAGGGTTAAGCAATTTTTTGCCTATTTCAAATTTGTTTTTCATGGTTTTGATCTAGATATAATTTCCAAAATGTTGATTTTGTGCTGTATTGGTCCAGCTAATTTCCCATAATTACATTTGGTGTCCAGAACAGCAGTTGTTTGAGAGGTGAATAGAAAAGTTTATCTTGCAATTAGAATTAAGTGATAGTTTGATTTGATTGACAGTTTGGGCATTTCAGCATAGATAAACCGACACTGGAATAGTTACCAGAGGCACTTGCAGAATTGTTGCTTATTAAACTTCTGACTATGTCGAGTATAGCATTACAACATTACTGAGGCAGAAAAACATTGTGTTAAAGACAGTACTGAAGAAAAATGTTAAATCATCAGTTGATTCGAAGTGAGACATGTAATGTGGATGGATTCTTCGTTATTGTACACTGAGTTAGGCTGAGTGAATTAAAACTGCAACAGTAAGATCCAGTTCTCACACATTTTCAAAATCCTGGTTATGAGAGTTATATATTAAGGACCAGCTTTAAGGTGGCAATGTTGTTTATGTACAGTAAAATTCTCATTTTAATTAGTACTGTATGAAATGGTTTTTTATTTGGTCAGTGTAGAATGTTCTGATTATGTTATGATTTCCAAATAGTTTGGATTTCATAATCTCTGAAGCCATGAAGTTTTGATCATGTGTTTACACAGGAATACAATGCTATGATTTCATGTTCTTTCATTCCTATGTAAAAAGTAGTTACACATTTTTTGTCCTTTACCCCATAGAGGGCTAACTAAGAAGTACCGATTTGTTTTTCCAGAAACTGGAGATGCAAGGCAGAATGTATGTCCCTTGTGTGGGAGAACATACAAACGAAGGCACCATTTAGTGCGTCATTTGCGATACGAGTGTGGCCCAGCAAGGAAGCAACAAGAATGTACCATTTGTGGCAGGAGATACTCTCGTCCCGATACCTTACAGGAACATTATGTGCTCTTCCATCGTATGAGACCCTTGGTGAAATTTTAGTTCCATTTATGATATATAGAAGATCATTCAAGTTGTGTCCCACCTGACGTCATACCATGAAGTTACCACAGGGGTGCAAAAATTACAGTTTTAAGGTTGCGTGGCTGACAGAGTTTTGTACAGTGGCACCTAATATTTGTAGGCCTTCAACATGAAACTTGCATCATATCGCCTTTCTGGTGTCTGGAATTTTGAAGTGGTTTCTAGATTTTTTGAGAATTTGTGTACTACTGAGTTAACTAGAACTGTTCAAAGAATGTTATGATACTTGTGTCTTATTTCATAAGTAGTTCAAACAGCATAATGAATGCCTGAACTGTTCAGAGAATTTTATGATACTTGTGTCTTATTACATAAGTAGTTCAAACAGCATAATGAATGCGTACCATGTTGAAAACGGAATGTTTGGACACATTCACAAAATTGAGAGAATCACCTATTAGCTTTGTCATGTCTGTCCATCTCTCCATCCCCATGGAACAGCTTGGCTCCCACCTGATGGATTTGCATGAAATTTGATATTGAGTATTTTTCAAATATCTATCAAGATAGTTCAAGTTTCATTAAAGTCTGGCTAGAGTAGTGGATATTTTACATGAAACCCTGTGTACACGTATGATAGTATCTCACTGAATTTGTCTTAGAATGAGAAATGTTTGTGACAAAAGATGTAGAGAAACTGAAAACACACGTTTTGTATTCAGCAACTTTTTCTTTTTTTTGTGAAATCCTACGGTGTATGAGATAATGTAAAAAAATTTGGTACAGCCAGACAGGCCACACAATACAGTGTAATACCGTGCATGCGCACTCTGTGCTGGATAACTAAGACACCAGACACACACACACACATACACATACATTGCTTTTCTGCTGCAGCAGTGTTTATGCTAACATGCCTGAATGCTACATTATATGTACTTTGCCAGACTTGTTAGATCTCAGGAGCATATTTTGGATTAACCTAACATTTGGCCTTTCAGATCAGAAAATAATTATATATGCTGCAGTTTTAATTGCATTGACTTTTGTATGTGTCATCCAAAATTATGTTTCTGGCGTCATCACTTTGGATTCAGTATAATTCAGTTTCATTATTCTGAGGCATTTGTAATATATGTAAGAAAACCTTTTTCATAAATTTTATTATGTATGAATTATTGGTTATATTTTCCCTGTTTCAGTGTTCATGGCTTATGACAGTCTTGTAAGAATACTTTACAGTTTCTCTCTCAGCAGCCAAATATCGTGGAGGCATGTCATTTTTTGGCAGTGATATTATTTAATGGCAACCTGTTCTTTTAGTGTTCGTGTGAAATTTGTGTCATAACCCCTCAGTGACAAGGGTTTAAATTTCAAGTACTGTCCAGGGTCAAGAGTACCGTTAAATGCATTTATGAGTGTACGTAGCATCGAGGGCAGTAGTGTGTGAAGAATTAACTCTTTATCCCACACAGGCAAACACCTGTAGAGGTTAAATGTAGATGTTTATTTTTGTTTTTGTATTTTATAAATTTATGCAGCATGGATAATTACCACATTTTTATGATGCTCTGCATGACCTTTTTTATTTTCTGGAAAGTTCTGTTTTTTTTGTTTTTTCGTCAAGTAATAATCATGTATGTAAAGCAAGCAATGAAATTTAAGTATCCGCCCTGCAGGGTAGAGGTTAAAGGTCTGTACATTGCATGAAGGCCAGCATTGAAGGGTAAAGTGTGAAGCAAATGGTAGCAGAGACCTGCTTATTTTTATTATTAATTTTATTATTATTTGTATTCGAATGAATTGTTTCAGAAATAACTTGCCCACATGCACAAGGTTTCATATAACTACAATAACTGGTTTTTGTTAAATCATGTGTATTACCGGACAAATTTTTATAAAAATAAATGTGTGTGTTGTGTTTCTATAACTAGGAATTTTGTTTGTACTAATTTTTTTAGTGATTAATTTGAGCATTTTACATCTTCCACTTGTCATTGTCCTACGGCATTTGATGCTGAGGCCATCAAAATGGTGAAGCATGGAACATGGAGGTTTGGGGTCACTTAACTGCACTTCACAGAAGTGGGTCCCAGAGCTTTACAAATGCCTGGACAGATATGCCTTTTAATTTAATGTACTTCCATGCATAATTTTTTATTCTGAATATTCAGCATGGGTCATCTGTTTGACCTTTGAATCTCACTTAAGGTTCATTTGGGTGTAAAACTTGGTCGCCCACAGTAAGCGAAGAACATTGGGAGATTAGGATGCTGAGGAAGATGTGTGCCTAAGCAGGAGGAAGTAACTAGAGACTGGGGAATATTGCATATTTAACCTTTTGGCGCCGGAATTATTTTTTTAAATTTTAGCACATCCTGTATATAAAATGTGAATAAAACAGGAACCAAGTACGTTAGAATTATGAAACAAACTGCATTTTCAAGAGGAAAAAACGGAGAGTGTATACCATGTTTAAAATATTCAGTACGTATATTTGTTGAATAAATATATAAAATGCAACATTTAGAGGTTAGCGGTGCGGTACGACCACTATAGTCGTCGTTAGGCGCCAGAAGGTTAAGAGGTTCATGATCTGTGCTCAGCGAATATTATTCAGGTGTTATCACACTTGTGAGTGCGGTAATGAACCTTCGGGTTCCATGAAATGCGGGGAATATCTTGACTAGCTGCAAACCAGTTAGCTTCTCAAGGACTCTGCACCATGGAGTAAGTAAGTAAGTAAGTAAGTAAGTAAGTAAGTAAGTAAGTTATCAAGAAGAATTCAGTAGAGGGGGCAAGTGGCATGTATGGTGGAGAGGAGAGGTACATACAGGGTTTGGTGGAGGAAACCTGAGGGAAAAGGACAACTTGGAAGGCCTAGGCATAGATGGAAATATAATATTAATATGGATCTTAAAAGAGTTAGGGTGAGATGGTGTGAACTGGTTTAATCTGACTCAGGAGGTGGACAACTGGCAAATGTTTGTGAACATGGTAATGAAACTCAAGTTTCCATAAAATGCAGTGAGTTTGACAAGCTGAGAAACTGTTAGCTTGTCAAAAAGGAATTGTGTGTATGGAGTTTAAGGTTCATTTCTATGTTGTAATGCTTAGATGTGCTGCTAACAATTACTTATTTGTCCTGTATACAGGTGCTAGTTCTAGGAAAACCCAGTGCTGTTGCACTGCCATATGATTAATTAAGGGTTGGAAATTAGAATGCAGGGGAGGTAGCATATTATTGGGTCTAACAGTTATCTATATTTTGAGAATTGAGGTTTTTGTGGAAATGAAGGTGTGACACCTTGTAGTCTGTCCAGTGGTGCATACCAGTATTTTTGGAACTTGTTGTCACCATCTTCAGGATAGAATATGAACCAAATTAGGGCAGGATAAGAAGGATGACCAGGTTAGGGAGAGAACAGGAGGGGTGGCCTGTTTGGAGACCGAGATGGGACCTTAGAAGGGTCTGAGGTTGAAAGGGCCTTGAATGGATAAATGTTGTTATTCATTGGTCAACAGGACTTTTATCTGTTTCTCAATGTGAGATAGTCTATATTTTATTGAAGTTGGGATTATGAATTTCTTGTCATCAGGAAACCAAGTTTTTAATATCTTGGATTTTCCAAAATGCACAGGGAATGCAGTTCCAGAAAATACTGAACCTGTATATGCCAATGAATTGTTGCAGGAATGTGTAATTAATACGACTGATGTATCTACAAATTATGTGTTTCTTTTGTATTTTTCACTGTATATTTCTGCACATTGTATATATTTACATTTTAATATATGTAAATTATTTAACCCACATCTTACGGGTGAAATGCCAGATCTGTATATAAGGAATTTATTAATAAAATGATATCAGTGGCTTGTTACAACTGAATGTGATGTTATATGTGTATGTACATTGTAGCATGAACGTGAAACGCAGTGTAATACTGGAATGGAAAGATGCATTCATTGTTTAGGGTGTTTGTTCGTGAAGTAACTAACAAAGGTGCAAAAAAACTCACTTGCATTTGAGAATTGATATTCAAGCCATGTTAGTATTACTGTAGGCACAGAATTATATGTGTGCGTGTGGGACTTCTTGGGTGCTGTGATACAATATCTCTTATGCTGTCTTTTTTTTCTCTGAAATTTTAAAGCTGGATTAAAAGTGTGGGTTTTATCATGATTGTAGTTAATGCTTCCATAAGATTATCAGTGATGTTTTCATATTGCAAAATGGACCACAGTAACATGTCACTGAGCAAGTCGGCTTGAGCAATAATGCTTTCGATGTATGTCTCTGAGGTGCCGGGTTTATATTTCTGTTGGGACACATGTCTGCTCTGGCTGAGGGTTTTTGTGGTTTTATTCAACATATTGACCATTTCTTCAGCATAGTTTCTGACAGTGATGTTAAATTAACCCTACACTCTTCCTTTCACTTTACTGTGTTTGTTAATGTTTTTATACTTGTGAACATTAGACACATCTTTCTTTTTTCTCCCTTCTTGAAATCCATAGAGAACCATTTTGTTTCATGCTGATTTTAATTGTACATTTTATGCTCATTTTGAAACCACTAAAATTATGCATGTGCAGAATGACAGCATTGAGGCATGTGGGACGAACATTAAGCACTGGTTTCCAAACATTTTGCTGACCAAGTTATTTGAAATGTTTGAGTTGGTTTGCTGGAAAAATAAATAAATGCAAAGCTAGCCCTGTGTGTCTACAAGCGAAGGTGACATCACAGCAACAGCATACCACAGCCTACATAGTAATACATAGTAATTGGGTAGACTCATTATGCGTGTGCAGTACTGTTGTTCCACACTCACATAGTTTTGTTGTGATTTTCATGCTTTTAGTTACAGTGAGTGCACTGTAGATCTCGTCTTCTGTTCTGAAATTTAAAGGCATTTGTGTCCTACTACCACCACAGTAGGACTCCAGTTTGCTTCCCGTGTATGATTAAATACACCATTATGAAAATGCTGTATTTCAGTGACTTGGCGGTCATTGTCTCCTGCCTCAGGAAAAAAAAAAAACGAATAAAAATTTTTTTGTGAGTTTTGAAGTTTCCATGGTGCTTATGTTGAGGGTTCTGATTATCTGGGATACTGCATTGTGAAGCAGGTTTAAAAGATTTAACATCCCTGAAGACCAAAATCCCTGGGTCAAGCCTACTCAGTTTGTTCTATTACATAAAGCTAATCTGCATTACTGGAAATGATCAGTGATATGGATTAGCCTGAGTGGGGTTTGGTAAATTGTTAACCAGTGTTTTGAAGCTGCCTGGTGCCTTCAACCTCAGGGTGGATGCACTCTTTCTTCTTCCTGAAGATGGAGGCAGCAGGCTTCTTATAAGCATTGGGGTTTGTCTTACAAATGACATGACATCATCATATTCTAGAAAACACAAATCTTCATATTTATTACTATGAGAACCTCAAATCTCACATTCCTTAGAACTGGCTGATGAGTGTTGTGACCGACTTTCTAGTTGACTGAATGACTGAAATGAGTGAATGATCGAATGAATGAACGAATGAATGATTAAACATATGAGTGAACACCACATACTTTGTAACTGAGGCATGCTCTGCAGGCCCATAGGAAAATGTGAGACAGGTCATTCACCATCCTGTCATTTTTTTTACTGTTTAATTAATGCAGTTTTATGGAGATAATGGGATGATATCTTTATGCTGTGATTGCTGTCTCCCTAATCCTTACATGTTTGCTGTGCATTAACATTCTTATCCCATGTCATATAGTAGGTAGACAGTCCAAGAGTACTGTAAAGTAACACATGATAAACCTGGATGAAATTTCCTAGACATCTTGACAACATGAAACTTGTGTTTCAGTGAGAAGTGACAATGAAGAAAATATTTGCTTTAGGGGTAAAGGGATGAACTGGTGCTGTTTTTTGTATCTTTGAATCTTAATGTTTAAGTTTGGCTGCCTTTGTGTTATTTCTTTGTGATTGATGATGTCTAGGGATTGTATTGGGTGTATTTCTTCCCCTGTACTTCACATGGTCTATTGTGGCTTATAATGTAATTGTAAATATTTAGAAGTAATTAACCAACAAGGATTTGCTCACCTTTTTGTTACAGAGACTAGCTGGCTGGGGATATTCACACCCCAAAGCCAGCGCCATCTTCTCTGTCCACAAGACAAGAATAAACAGTTAGGAAAGTACACCCCACACACAGCCCAAACTTTGGACTCAAGTTCTGCCTCATCATTTGAATGTGTCACGTGCGGCAAATGGTATGGCAGCCGCCACACTTTGCGACGTCACACAAGATTAGAATGTGGCAAAGATCCCCAGTTCCAGTGTCCACTTTGCCCTAAGAAGACTAAGCAGAAATATAATCTCATATTACACATAGCTAGGTCTCATAAGAACTTTTCTTAAAGTTACTGAGTGCTGACTTTCTGAAAGTAGATATTAAAAAAAATACTTTGTTAATCCACAATGTTGTTATTTGGATGGTTCTGAAGGTTTGTGACCATGGGAAGGTATTCTTTCAGTGTCTGAATTAAAAATTATTTTCCACACATGGTATTGTAACTGTGTATGCACACAGCCCAATTCGCCAAGCCTCTTATTGTCTGTACCAGTCTTCATAGTCCTGAGTTCATATTTGGCTGTCAGCCCCATCATTCAGGGGCATTTGAGTTCCTCTCCTCATGAATGAATAAATTGTAACTACATCTGATATTAATTTGCTGCTTATTTTATTTGTGGGAGGAAGGTACCACTGTGTGGCAGTTGAGAGGGCTGGCCTCAACAACATAAAATGTACACTTGCGTTTTATTTGCACTCTGGTCAACACTCTAAAAGATTCTCCTGTGATGATATAATTGAATTTGTTATATGCAAAGCGTGCTAGTGATAAGAAGAAGTTGACTTGTGAATGCAAACATACTGATACAGCAGATAATTTTATTTTTCCTGTGTGGGTGTGCAATATTGTTACATTGGACCTGAGAATGTTGGGATTCTAAATACTGTAGTATCATATTGTATATTTGAGGAAGTTCAGTGTTCTTTCCAGAATTATCAATTCACTGATATTTTCACAGATTTTGCATGAGGTAGCAGAATTTGTGTGAGTATATGTTCATAGAGATCCAAAGTTACGTATAAAATCTTGGAGTACATTTTGAGGAATAGCCATGCAGTTGTATAGATCATAAAACTGTGTATCAGAAGACAGGTCTGTGTGTGATGGTAGTTATGGTATGTACATAAGTGTCATTGATATTGGGAACATATTTGTATTCTTATGCTTTTGTATAATAAACATTACTTGTTTAAACATGAAATTGTCTTTTATTTGTTTTATTGTAACAGGATAACACAGATACTTGTATATGAGCCTGTGTTCCGACTGTGATTGGTGAATGTTAGTAACATTAACACAACCAACCAAAGAAGAAGTGTTCTTCTGTGTAGTTAGCAGAACAATTGGGACGCACTATGTAATGAAGAGTGTGGGAGTCTTTACAGATCCCTTACTTTTTCTTATAAAAATGAAGTCAGAGAGGTTAGATGGGTTGGACTGGCAGGTCATATGAGAAGACAAAATGACAGTAACAGCAGTGAGACTGTTGGTACACCGAAGGGGTGGGAGGACAGTGTCAGTATGCATATTTTGGAAATTGATGTGAGCTTAATTGAACAAGGTCATTGTTGTGGCTGTTACATTCATGCACTGTCTGTCTTCAACTTCTGGTTTCTGTTACATGGGTGAACATGAACATATTTGTAGCATTGAATGAAGCTGACTCTTTACATTAATTCTGATATGCTGATTTCAAATGCAACACAAAGTGTTTGTATCGTATCACAGTTTGAAGAAATGTGTAATGACCATTTTTCATACACAGTTAAAATCAGCACTGTTTCGTGAATGTTAGTTTTACTGTCAGGTAGGGGCTGTTTATTATGTGCAAAATTTATTCTCATGCAAGTAATGTTGTATTGTATTGCGTAATAAGTCGTGATGTAGGGTTACGTATATGTGTTTCTTACAAATAAGGTTAAGGGTTTAAAAAGGAATTCTACACATAACTTTTAGACCCACAATTTTTGTGAGAATCTAAACTGATTTTTTTCAAAACAATTTTGTTTCTTATCTCCTATTGCAAAAGTATGAACATTAGCAATACTTTGTAAGAAAAGGTGGCGCAACTTGCAAGTGGCGATGGGTCAAGTCTAGTGTCCACAGAGAAGCAACCACGTGTTGATTGTTTGCTTTCAGGTGAATTTTGGCTTCAACAAGATGCCTCCATATTACGAGGTCTGTCATCAGATGAAGATGGTTGTGAGATGAACAGAAGTCAAGATATGACAGGGTTGGGCAAGAGAGTTTGGAAATGTGGTAGGTGTGGTAATTCATATAATTACAAGAGCTCTTTGACACGGCATCAAAAGATGGAGTGTGGTCAGGAACCAAAGCACATGTGTCATATATGCTTTAAAATGTATACATACAAGCACGTTTTGAAAGACCACTTGCAGTTGGTTCATGGACACATCTAAAATGAAGATTGATATGTGTACCTGTATACGAACAGCGAAAATGAAGAGTTGATCTTGTACTTAGCTTTAGGTTGCACTGTTCTTGGTCCAGACAGTGATAAAACTCGCCCTGTATTAAGTTGCTGTTGTGACCGTTCAGCACTGTGTGAGTTAAAGCTCTCTTTCTGCTATAACTGGGCATTATATGGGCATGAATGGGCAGTGTGACATTTGGGCTGCTTTTGGATGTCAAAACTGTGGAGAAAAACCCTAAATAGGATTTGTAGTTTTATCATGACTGTACAAAGTCAGGTGTGTAAAGATAGATTTAGTACCCCTGTTTTTGATACTCATCAGGATATTGATATGGTGGATGATGCATACTGTAGCTTACATACTCATCTTGTCTTGAAGGACCTCAAATGAACGCTGTGTTAGTCGAAAGACAGACTCTGAATGTTGTTTCCTGCCTTCTGACATGATCATCACATGGCTGATTATACAGAAAAATACCTCTGTGCTGGGAACGGGGTAGTTCAGTCTGTGGTATGTCACTTTACTGTCTTAGTTGTTCTTACCCTATAAGCGCACTTGAATTTGTTTGGGGAAAGTCAGTGACAAGTCTATAACACTGGTCGCCTTTTGTAAGTTAACAGGCTGCCAGGTGCCTGCAGCTGAAGTGAATCTTATGGGCTACTGAGGGGCGTAGGACAAATTTGTGCTCCCGTTTTGGATGAACAATTTGGTTTTGTTTGCAGTATAACTGAATTTGGTTCAGGTGGATGCCGACATGATTGACGAGAGGAAATTTATCTATTATATAGGAGGATTGCAAGGATTTTGTCCTATTTGAAACTACAGAAACGGAAGAGGAGGTAAATCTGTCCCTTCTTGCATTTCATAATGTGGGGGCATACTGTGATATGTAGTGAAAGGAATTCACTCTTTGGTCATTAAAAAAGTGCACGTATGTTATAGGTAGAATTATTCTAGCATAAAGACTTGAACAGATGATGGTGGCTAATATATTGTAGGTTAGTCAAAATTCATGGTATTGTGTGTAATAGAGTGATAATTTCCCTGGATGCAGACTTATATCTGCACGAACCTAACGTAGAAGGGAACCAGCTGCATACTGTGACCATTCATGTTGCCACTTTTGAAGGCATGTTCTCATCAAGATATGTCAGGAACATCACAGTGTTAGCGGCTTCGGCGGTCTAGGGGTAGCGTGCTGCCTTTAAGTACCCAAGTTCGCAGGTTCAAACCCGACTGAAGCTGTCAGGATTTTTCAGGGCGAAAAAATCCTCAGCGTGCCTTCCTTCAGAGGGGAAGTAAAGCTGTCAGTCCCATGTCGCAGATTTACGGCATGTAAAAGATCCCTGAATTGACGTGAAAGTCGCAATTTCAGGCAAAATTACCGGCCATTTCTTGCCCACACAGTTCCACCTTTGGCTACTAGGATCTCTCACGTTGTGGACATGGAGGCACCTGGTGGCGAACGTGGGAACGTCCAAAAGAGGGGGGGGGGAGGCTTAGGGTGAGTACAATAAGCCTTCTAGGCTGCAGTACATCCGTGTCATTAGCTACGGGCCCTACTGACGAAGAAGAAGAGAACATCACAGTGTTACATACAGTACTTCGTACAGAGGTTGAAAATTTTGGACATTCAGTGAGTTTAAGTTCAGAATTGTGTTTCAGGTGTTCAAGTATTTAATTGTGTTTGTGTGTGTGTATGTGTGTGTGTTATATTCTCCATTTCATGATGTTGATGATGATGATGGTGATGATGATGATGATGATGAAAGAATTCGTTTTTCCTTTTGATCTGGCGTAGTACCTGGGTGACACGCAGTATTGCTGTGTGTATTGTATTTTGAAGATTATCTGTGATAAGTAGTTTTGTCACTTGTGCTGAAAGTGTAATTGCAGGTAAAATGGTACTTGTTGATTGTGAACAGACTGTACTCATTCTTGGCCACAGGTGAAGTATGTTCCTGTCTGGTTAAGCTCATTGGGGCCCTTAATTTAAGAATAACAAGTGACCAAATAATAAACAACAAGAAATTTCACTTCTAATGAAATCAGCATTGTTTGTGATGTATTTAACTTTGTTTGTAATGTTATTTTTATAGTCCTTAAAATTTGTATTAATTGATGTGAATTAAACATAATGGATTTGAGTTCCATTTCATTTCCAGGTATAATTATGTAATGTCTTCTTGATGAGACTTTTTTCAAGTGTCTTTAATTTATACACACAACTAACAAATTCATACTTGCAGCAGAACTGCAAGGTTCAAGCCTCCTCTTGAACTAATACCTTTTACTTCCCATTTCAGTTTTTCTCAGTCTTTTCCCAGAGAGCTGTCACATTGTCAACCACTCATATCTCCTCAGCTTCCAAGTGGCATCCTTCGAACACCTTCTCCCAAGTATTCCATATGAACTTCCTTTCTCTTCTCCATTCAAGCTACATGTTCAGTCCACCTCATTTCCATTATAAGTATTCTAACAATACCAGATGATATGTAAAAATCACAACGCTTCCCTCTGTTAATGAAATATCTGCAGAATTTTTGATTCTGACAACGGTGTTGGTGAAGATTCAAACCTTTTGGGATGTAACGCTGTTTGGATTGGCATATAAGTGTCTTTTTGGACTTGGTCTCAGACGATGGAGACATCAAGCGACTGCAAAATGCTGATAACTGAATACCAGTCTGCATGTTGTCGTGTCCCAGAAGACTTAGAATCTTCATCAATCTCCCTACATAAGTCATGTTTCTTGGTCCAAATATTTGCCTGGATGTGTTTTTTTATGCGTATTTATAAACGTGAAACTGAAACTCATTTATCAGTGTGAATAAAGTGGGTCAGTTAATTTGGTAGGCTATCATTGAGGTATGTTGCATGTTGGTGAATTTGAAACGAGAGAGATTGAAATGTGATCAGTGTAAGATACCGATAAAATGGTTTAAGCAAACGGTACTGCTCTCCATTTCTAAAATATTTGTGGAATCCAGTACCGTATGTGCATGTGAAACTAGTACTGTCCCTCTTTTTATGTTTTGACACTTTTCCTTCCTAAAATATATTACCAGCAATGTCATTGCCACGAGGATAATAATGACGAGGAGAAACATTTTGAAAGCCTGTTCATGGACGTGTATGTGACAACAGAAGTCATACAGATGTGCCTAAAGACATGTGTGGCATGTGATTTCAAGCTTGCACTGCAGTGTAAATGAGATCTGTGCTCTTTTGGGATTTTGCGCTGCATAGAATGGTAGTTTCGTATCTCCTTTGCAGTGTAGAATTGTCATCTCATGTGAAACTAACATTCTGTGCTGCGTAAAACCCCAAAAGCCTACAGATCTCATGTATGCAATGCACAGGCCTGATTTTCCATGTGTTTAGCTCAGACATAGATGTAGGCTAGTGACTAAAGAGCCTCTGGTGCTGTTTGAATATAATGCTATAATTTAAGATGAGACTGATGTTGAAGATTTATTATGTAAACTTAAAATGTATCTTTGCAGGTGAAATAGACTGTTACCTTGTTTCACTTTAAGTATTTATCACTGAATTAGGGGCACTGGAGTAGTGTAGGCAGTGTAGTGCCTAAGATAGGGGCTGAATGATGCAGGGTTATAATGCCAGCATAGGAAAGTGATTTTTCTCTCCTCCGGGCAATTGAGACTGCCTGTGGGGTTCATTGAGCTTTGTATTCATTGAGCTTTGTATTCCTTGGGTGTTCATTTTCTTTTCCTAAGGATATTGTGGTTGTGCCATGATGTCAACCACTCACCTGCACATGGCCCAGAGGTTAAGAATGGGTGGAACTGTACCTCTACTCCCTCTATATGTGTTCATGGCATGGGCAGGGACAACTTATCATTGAATGAGGATAATACTGTGCAGGTTATTGTGTTAATAATGATGCATATATATTGATTCAGGAGATGCCTGTTTGAAAGTTTAGCCAGGTTTATTTATTGTTTTCCCCAGTCTCTAGAACCAAACGTCAGGGTAGTACCTTGATGTTAGGCCTTTAATGCCTCCTTCCAAGTTCTTTTCGGTTCATTGTGCATGCATCTAGTGTCAAGGCTAAATGACGTGGTTTTCTGACATTGCTGTAATAGCTTCCGCCCTCCCCTCCTGCCACCAGCACACCTGAACAATTGAAAATAATGGATACTGCTAGAGGGTAATTAAACACAAGTTTTTCAGGTCTTGTTTGGACGAATTCTGGTCCTGTGGTGTAAGTTGAGTCTTGATTGCCAGTTGGAATATGTGAGCATGATGCTGATCATATGACTACAGTGGTCTTTCTGTTCTTATTTTGCAGATAAATATTTACGAAGATTTCCTTACCTTTCAAGCTATCCTTCATCATTCCAGTGTTACCAGTGTGGAAAGTCGTACACACGCAATGACAGTTTACGGAGACATCTACAGTATGAATGTGGGAAACCGGCACAGTTCCAGTGTCCATTTTGTCCTAAAAAGACGCATCAACGATACAACCTTGTCCGTCACATTGCTTGCTGGCATCAGGCATAGACGAAATGCAGTCTTCTGTGTGTACAAGTACCATCAAAATTGAACATAAGTCATAATTATAACATGTTTATAGAAAAACTCCTGTAAATTTTGGTTCTTAGGTGATTATCAGGGATTCTTACATAACAATAATAGAAACTATCAAGGGTTTTATATATTCTTCATCATAACAAAATTATATATGCTAACCATGTGGACAATTTGTGGATTTCAATGTGCTTCATGCCAAGAAAGTTGGATTAGTAAGGATTCTAGTTTGTATGTGGTAGGTGCTGGGTTTGAACTGAAGCTGGAATGCAGGATATCCTGCCAGAGGCTTGTGTGTTTGTTACCCAGTCCCACCAGGTAAATGCTGGCATAATACATGACATGAGGACACGGCTGCTATTCCAACATTCTTTCCAGTTCATGATTTGCCTGTCCATCGTACCATTTGTGCTAAATCTGATGCTGGTGTCATTGCTGAATGAACAATAAATATGAATGCAGTGTAGTATTTAATAACTTATTTTTGTGAAGGTAATTGAGATAGTTGTGTATTTATATGGCTGAAACGTATTTTTAACTTATTGAATTTAGATATAAATAAACCTTTGATTGTTCATTTGTGTATCAGACTTCTACTAATGTTGTAAGGACCAAAAAAATTGGGGGTTTTAAGATAAACATGCCAGTGTTGTGATCATTGCATATCATGATGGTTCTTGTACACATAGATACTAATAAGAGTTCATCGGCATGGAATTTTACAAAAAGAAGCAGAGTCTTTTTGTCTTCCGAGGTGGAATTATGTAATTGCTTCCTGCTACCAATGTGTAGCTGTGGTACTCATAGTGCCTTTTTGCACTGGCACATGTTTTGCATCAACTAAGAAATGCAGTATTTTATGTAATGTTCTTAAATGCCTTTAGTTGTAATTTATCCTGAGTGTACACGGTTTATTCGTGTTCTTTTATGCCAGTTTGTTCTGAAAACCTGTAGTTCCTCTGAACAGCTTCATTGGATACCATGACAGTACTAAGTACAAGTGTAGAGTTCATAGGCTACTGTTTGTCACCCTATAATTTTGTATTTTTGCCATGTTATTACCGGTTACAGGAAATAATAGTGACAAAACATTCATATCAAATTTAATCAACATTTGTCACATCAGTTGTGAATTTGGAACAGGTGGTGTATTGACATGATAATTTATGCTTTAATTTCTTGTACACTGCAAAGACTGCACAGAATTGTGGAGACTGTCTTTTTGTGTACACAATTTGTAGTATAAAATGTCTGTGATTGTGTAATGTATAAATAAATAAATAAATAAAATTTACTTTTACTGTGGTCTGAATTAATGTAAAATAGGTTAGTACTGTGGTAATAATTAACATTTCAGAAGGATAGCATGGCTGTTATGCAGATGACTGACAATGTTGATTGTTCGTAGCTTGGGAACGATTAATTTCTTTTGCTAGATTTGGGGTTCTCATAGTGGTGTTGATGAAAATTTTAAGTCTTCTGGGATGTGATGTTTTGTTGGCTGGTAAATAGTTACTGACATTTTGGAAGGAATTACTGCTTCCATGTTCACAGTCCAAGTAGTCCAGAAACACTCTGCTTGTAATAAATGGAGGCAACAAACTCATGCAAATGTGTGTAACCCTCAACGTAGCATTATATCTTGGTAGAACTGAATCTTTATCAACACTGTTGGTAGAACCTCAGATCTAGAAAAGTAATTTTCTTGTATCATTTAAAAATTGAAAAGTGTTTTTATTCCAAATAAACCCATTAAGCATTCTCAAGAGCATGGAACCCATATAGCTGGGGATGCTCTTTATCACACAGCGTGTGATAGCTAGCAACAAAGTGTTGCAAGTTGCATTTCCTGACATTTAAGATAGTTATATTCTATGTTATTTGATTAAATTACTTCTGACCTTCTCTGCATCAAGTTTTTATTTTAGAAACAAATGTCATTTTACTTTATATTTCGTCTTGTAATTTGATGCAACTATGTGATTCCTGTGATTCAAGTGTGACAGTACTTGTCAGAAGATGGTGATAGGACTTCATAGTTATTAAAGGTAGAACAAGGTGACTAGAGATTCTAGTAAGATATCTTCTTCATAGTGTTGGAAGGGCTAGGTATGCCAGTGCAGTGTGTTTTGCGTTACTTTTGATTCTGTGATTAAGCAGTGATGCAGTAAGTTTTGTTGATACATTTCTGCATGTCTTAGGAAATACAATCAAAATATGTAGGTACTACTTTTACCATTTTTGCTGTAACAGGCCTGTATGAAAGTATTTGTGATACAGATCACTGGAAAGTAACTAACTGCAAAACTGGATGCTGTATCTACTATTAACATTCATCCATATAGTGTTAACTTCTGATATTGGAGAATTTTTTTGTTAGGAAAACAAATGTTTTGTTTAAGTACCCTACACTAGAGAGGATGTGTAAATGTTTTTGTACCTGTTTTGTCCACCTTGAACAGAAAAAATGACCAGTTATGTTTTATCCTGCACCTCAGGTTCATATTGTATCTAGAGTTTTATATTTTTAAGCCAGACTGTTTTCCTGGAGTAAACTACTAGGGCAAACCTTGTGTTACATCAGCTACTATTCAGGCATGCACCTAATACATTGAAGGTCTTGAAAATTGCTTAGCGTTCATTGTTATGGTCATGTGTCAAACTGCCAGCCTGTTGAATGAAGTAAGAAGTACTGTTTGAACCAATGTACAGTGTTTAGAACATCTGCTGTGGGATGATGGAAAAATTAGACTGAATTGGATTGCATTTGTTATCATCACCATAAATTACTTATGCATTGGCCTGCTTGTTTTTTTTTGCAGAAGCTTGTTTCACTAAAAGTTGCATACTTTTCTAAGCACTTCCATGAGTCTCAACATGAATGTATAATGCTAGTGGGCGTGTGCGTGTGCGTGTGTTTGTGTGTGTGTGTGTGTGATTTCCATCTTATGAACTTACATTCCCAGAATCACCTGGTTGGATATTGGTGAACTAGCATGAACAATATTGATATCAGGACCTGAAACAAGGGTTGGCTTGCTAATAGGGTACCAGAGATGGAACTTCACTCTTTTGGAACCTGGTGGACAGAGATAACACATTGCATCCTAATGTATTGTACTCTGTGCAGTCTTACATTTTGATGTGAATGACACCATATGTAATTTGTCCATTTGTAGTGGTTCAACTATAAAAGGTAGTTTAACATGACATTAAGGTCATGTTACTTTTACATATTTTTGTTATAATCTCTTATGTTTCTAGAGTTGATTGGCACTTGGGATACGTGGCAAACTGTAGAATATCAACATTTAGCAGCCAGAAAACCAAGTCAACTCAGCAGCAGCGGCACACAGCAAACGTCATGGCGGAGCATGCGCCGTGTTGGTGGAACGAAGAATTACGTGTGCAAGAAGTGTGGTCGGGGCTACATGTGGAACAGTGCTCTCAAGAGGCATACAAATTTGGAGTGTAACAAGGAGCCTACATATCAGTGCCCATATTGTCCACTAAGAACAAGACAGTTGTGCAGCATGAAACGTCATTTGAAGAACAAACATGCTGTCCAAACAGTGCCCATTTTGTCAGCTGAGAACAAGACAGTGGTGAAGCATGAAGTGCCACCTTACGAATGAGCATGAATGTTGAAATTCTGCATTAAAATAATTATTTTAAATTGCATGGCAGTGATTTTAAATCTAGAGTCTTGGTTGTTTTCCCTGAATGTTACCTACATTGCCTTGGAACTATCCTGTATGTATCCTTTTAATGCAGCACTTTGATAAGGCAAGAGCTGAACAGTGTCGTAATTACATAACAGCATCAGTTTTTAAGTCACAAAGACATTTGCAACTTAGGAGAACTTGAACTGTAATGTGGACGTCAGTAGAGCTGGGGTAAGTTATTCGAAGAAGTATTAAAACATAAACCAAAGAGGTATGGATAGGTTTTGATGAATTATACCAAGAATTAGTTAATCATAAGACATACACTAGATTGTGATGGTTTCAGTAGCAGAAGCAAACGAATGTACATAATCTGAATAATGGAAATATCAGACTAGTAGTTATTTCAAGAGCAAAAGAAAAGTGTCTGAAAGACAAGTACCAGTCTTCAAATAAACTGTAAGAATAAGAATATTAGATAATGTATAGTGGCAGCAATGGACTTGAAAGAAGAGCTAGCAATCTAGAATTGCTAGCTAGCTAGATAAAGGATGAGAAAGGCAGTCTGCTTGCAAATTTCTACACTACTTCGTTAGTTATTGAAGGTACATGGAGTAAATGATGTTAGGCAGACTGAAATACCTACAGCTGAGCCACTGGTGCCTGAGCCTAGTACATTTTAGGTTCAGGTGACTATAGAAAAGTTGAAGACATATGTGTCACTAGGTACTGATTAAATTCCAGCACATTTGCTTCAAGTAGTAGTAAAAACATGATTTTGTAAGATAAACAAATTTGTTTCTTCTGCATGAAATAAGAATTGTCACATCAATGGAAGGAATATGTTATTGTGCATGCTTATAACAATGATGACTGAAGTACCTGTAGTAACACTTGCAGAATATTACTGTTGTGTACTATTAAGGACATTTTATTCACCCTTACTCTTTCAAGGTTAACTCATATAAATGGAAATACTAGGGAATTACTCATATCAACGTGGATTTTAATATAATAACTTAGCTACAAATAAAATATTTTGCCTATATCAGAGAAGAAGGGGGGTGTAATGAGAATACGCTGACTGTCAACAAGATGTCTGATTCAGTTAGGAGAGAAGTGCTGTACAGCCTTCTAATCAAATTCAGTATGCCCATAAGAGCAGAGTGGGTAATTAAAATATGTTTAACAAACATTGCAAGTAAGTCTGTATTGGCAGACATTTGTCTGATGCTTGTCCTGTTCAGAATGGTCTGAAACAAGGAGGTGATAATAATTGTATCACCTTTGCTTTTCATTTGCCTTAATATGATATGTCAGCAAGGCACAGGGAAGCTGGCAGGCACTGAAATTGAATGGGACATGTCAGTTTTGCATAGGATGCCATCGTGTTTTATGGTGGTGTAGAAGTATAAACCTGTAGAAAAGCAAGTAAATGTTTATACCTTGTCATCAATATGCAGGATAACCTTATGTTTATGGGACCGTGCATCATCTTTATAGTTGAGTAAAGAGAAAACCAACTTGATGCCACTTATTTAATTATTTATTCAATACTCATTAAATGCTCAACATGTTTCGGCCGTTAATA
>Ga0123357_10001886_pt1 | contig 22780 bp, 18 predicted proteins | sample TergutEmb28metaG_FD_89873 | JGI IMG/M metagenome (GOLD analysis project Ga0123357, IMG submission 89873) | Embiratermes neotenicus P4 segment gut microbial communities from Petit-Saut dam, French Guiana - Emb289 P4 | ecosystem: Host-associated > Arthropoda: Insects > Digestive system > Gut ... | reverse complement strand
CATCCTAATATTATCCACCCATCTACGCCTAGGTCTCCCCAGTGGTCTCCTTCCCTCCGGTTTCCCCACCAAGACCCTGTACACCCCCCTCTCCTCACCCATACGCGCCACATGCCCAGCCCAGATTACAGTTATTAACCATGTGATGCTCTTGCAGCTTGGCAGAGGGCTCTGAGTGTTCTGAAAGCACCTGCTGCCTCCATCTTCAGAGTATAAGTGTGAAATGTTGGTACATTTATACCAGATTGGTGCAACACAATAAGAAATAATCCTACTCACCTTCACAAGCAGCTTCTTCACCACAGAATCACCAGCTACAGGGCTAGAAGCAGTTACTTTTATAGTAATGTGGCCAAGTTTCTTTGGTGTTATCATGAATGACACAGAAGATCCACCGTTTGCTTTGACAGACACTCTCTTGCGCCGATACAGCTTCGGTTCTAGTAGGCAAACAAGCACAATTATCAGTGACAACACATTCTCTTCCCTTCAAACAAATCTTCCTTAATAAAAAATGACGAAACACATGCCATTGCTGTATCTTACTGCTGAAAGGCCCATTTCATATGAAGAAAGAGACAAAATGTCTACACAGAAATCTGTACATGGAACATTCCTGTTGGTGTAACATTCATAATGCACATTAGGTGTGATTGATAAAATTGATATAAATTATTATACACAGAAATGTTGGTTCACAGTTTCTCCCCTGTAATGTTTTAATGGCAGCTATACGTCTCAAACATTTGGCCTCCCGGACAGATGTCGCAGCACTTGTGAACTTTCCAAAACAGTCAAACACTTCAGTCCTGCTAACTGTTTTCCTCCAAAAGCAAGTTTTAACATCACAAACGTTTCCCTAGCAGTTTTGCCACTGCTGAAGCAGAAACTGAATGCACACCCAAAGTTCTTTAAAATCGGTCATTTTCTGAAGAAACAGGAATCACAAAAGGCACAACACACTGTCACACATTATGAGGTATTACATAACAGTGACTTTGAAATCAACAGCCATTATCCTGCAGACTCTACTCTACCTCCAACTTACTTACTTACTTACTTACTCCATGAAGCAGAGTGCTTTACAGAGAAGCTAACCGGTTCTCAGCTAGTCACGAAATTTCCAACATTTTATGGAACCTGAAGGTTCATTACTGCATTCACATGTGCCCACCACCTGTCCCTATTCTGAGCCAGCTCGAACCAGTCCATGCCCCCAAATCCCACTTCCACTCCACCTCAAATTACTGAATAAATTCTGTACAGTAGTGTCCCCCCTGTTGCAAGACTAGAAACTTTACAGTTAACACCGCATATAAACTTTGAAACTAAAACTGTAACTGCAGAACTCATCATTATCATGATAATCATCATGCCCCCCTTTCTCTGTACATCACCCTGCTACCCAGTGTACAATTTGAAGCACTCAAGTCTGGAAGCAAGCAAGATATACTATAATAAATACACCCAATATAACATCTCATTCATAACTCTTCACTAAAAAAAGATGAATCTTAGAATATTTCTATGGTACAGTAGCAAAATATGGCCCCATCACAAAATACTTATAACCTTAAGGCAACAATCCAGGTTCCATGAAAGTGACATGAACAAGAACACTGGCAACACAAACATAATAATAAAACCTACATGGTGCTCAGGAAACAAAGGATACAATACACAACTATCACAAACCAATGTGGGGACACTGACCCAGTAGGTACCTACTGAAAGGGAATTTAAAACCACCAAACCAAAAACAAATTTTGCAACTGTTCTGGTCCCCACTCGGAATTGAAGTTTTCTCTGTGGAAGTGAAAGAGGAAAGGTAAGAAAGGAAAGTCAATGAAAAGAAGGCAGGGCAAGAACAACACAACGGAGAAACACTTCACACAGCACAACAATCATCACTACCACCACCTCCTCCTCCACAATGATCATCCTCTTGGTGTTGTCTGATTTCAGCCTTGGCTTCCTGTACTGTAGAGGTTTCCTTATGTGATTGCTGCATCAATTACAGAGTGACATACACATTCAAAAATGGAAGTGACGCCCAACATACAAACACATTAGAAGCAAGAACAAACTCTGTGATTCCTGTGTTTCTCCAATGTCCTTAAGTCTATGTAGCCCTCAGAATCAGCAGCCATATATTAATAACTTACTATAAAAAACAGGATCCTTATGGAGCAGCTGAGAGTTAATCAGGTGGTTAAAAAAATTCCTGCCTTTTCTGTGATCCACAGGTTAACACCCAGGCTCTGTTCTCAGCCTGATGAATTCAGGTCACATCATCACACGCTACTGCTTACTTATTCATTTCAACAGTATTCTTCCACCTATGTTGTCACCTAAATGGTTTCCTGACTTTAGGCTTACTAACATATTATATGCAGCTTATTTCTCCAATGAATTCTACGTGCTCTATCAATCTCATTCATCGTGACTTGATCACCCTAGTAATACCTTGAAATACCCTGTGAATTTCCTCATTGTGCAGTTTTCTTTCGCCTGATGTTACTTAGCTACAAAAAGTACATATATATAGCACAAATATTCTATGTGAAAATACATCACTTCAGATTAAAAAAAATGTAAAATTTGTTATACTAAAGTCACTCTGATACAAAATATCATCTACAAGTGCAGTACTGATAAATATGAACAGCACCTCAGAATCCCAGTGCCTGACTTAACTTGAATCATAATGATAATGTATGACACTCTGACATCACATTCACCCTTCACTAAATTTTCTCAAGAACACACTAGATACCAGTTGATACACAAAACAAACTTCATCAAAACAGTTCAGAATGCAGTCTTGCAGGATGTGACATCACACAAGAGGCATCAGCATTTCAACAGAACCTGCTGCCTTTACTGCATATGGCTCAAGATGTTAAGATGTCTTCCACATTGTGACATCATGCAGTCTGGTAGAAGACCAAACTGCATGATGTCACAAGGTGGAAGACATCTTAATATGCACCACCACAGGCTTCTAAAATCTCACACTTACTCAGTTTTTCTTTATAGTACATTAAATCAAATGATAAACTTCATAAACAAATGACATGAAATTATTTCTTTTAATTTAAGGAATTCCATTAAAGGAACCCTCCAAGATTTATATACATATATATATATAAATAAATATATATATATTTATATAAGAAAGTGCACCAGTAATCATTATTTTGTCCTTTTAGCCTGTTATCAACTTGACAAACTGATCCAATGGACTGTAAAAATACTGAAGGGTGAAAGAGCTAAAAATTTGTACACCTTACAGTACTTAACCCTTTAAGGGTCATGAATTAAGTGCACTTGTGTTAGAATTCCTTACAGGTCACAGCTAATTACTTATTTGTCATGAAAAAAATTCTGACTTTCCCTCTCATCTCCTAGACATTGTAATGACAGGTGGTAAAAATCCAGGATGATTGTCTGCTGTTACCTGTCCACTGACGTGTGTACTAATTCTGACATGACGAATGACATCATGGCAGAGGTATGCCCATTTAACTTCTAAACAAGCATGTAGTGTAAGTGATGAACATAATGATGACTTTATTATGAATGATGAGGGTGACAGAGCATTAAAAATTTGTTTGGAAAAATTACCATTAGCTTATTTAAACACTGTGAACAATACCTGACCTAAAGGGATTGCCACAGAAGCACCTGACTGACAGTCACTTACTAGGCTGTGCACTGACTTCATTAGAGACTTCAGCAAATTCAAAATTCTCCAGTTGTTCATTCTCCAGTGTGACATCCACCTCCAAATCCTTGTTCATGTAGTTGAATACCACAATGGGAATAGCAACAATCTCACCACGAATAACTGAATACGGCAAGTCCAAAGACAAGAAGAATGGACGGAACACTCGAAGCTGTGGGAAGAAAATGCACATGATAACAGCTGAAAGTTGGAACACATTTTTCAAATGCTAGATAAAAGACTTCTGTCTTATCTCATACCTTTCTTGGTGCTTCAGAAAGTCCAAGCCCAAACAGAGGATCCAGAGAGAAGCCAGAAATAACCCACGATGTAATGGTGTCCGGTACTTGTTTACGCACTGTTGTTTTTCCATCAAACCTAGAACATAACAGAACACATTTTCTTCAGTGTGTCTGTATGAAATACTTACAAGTGTCACTAATTACCACTGTAACAGGAATCATAAGTAAAAGAAATAAACCATATTGATGATGTAAAAACTTATTTTACCAAGTCTCTAGTCATCAATGGGAAAGCAATGGCATAATTTCTGCGCAGCAACTGAATTATCAATGACAAATATATAATCTACTATTCCAGTGCAATTTGAAACACTTTCTCATAACAGCTGATTTTCTCACAGAATGAATATTAAGACCACAGTCTTCTCAGATGTGATGCTGTAGAGCTTTGTATATGGTTATCAACATTTTGGAAGTAACTGTTGCTGACATCTTCACAACATGCAGTCCTGAAGATGTAGGTAGCAGGTTCCTCTTATATACTGATTACTATCTAACAACTATCTAACACCCCAGAGGCCTGCAGGATTAACTACTGATCCTCTGCGTCTAATCAGACCTTTCAGGGTGTGGCACATTTTTAGACACATGACAGAATTATGTGATTAACTTCATGAAGTGCATGCACTCCAACAATAATTATTTATACTTCTGAAAGTCTATGTACCTACATAAAGTGAATGTTTGTTCAGGAAAAATACAAGTTACAAATTCAGAAACCCGCTAATCAAAAACCTGATAAAACTGCTACGAAGTCAAACATTTTGTCCTGAAGGGCTCTGGTGACGGTATGATACACTCAATATTATTACTAAGTTTCTGGCTTTGTCCATTTCATACTGTCATATCCTGAGCAGTGTAGTGTTTCAGAAACAGAATCTCTGATGTCTCTAAGCAAAAGGGTATGTAGGCACCAATACTGCTGGGCACATCAGAAAGGGCTTATCTCAGTTCAGTGACATTGTCTCTTTCATGGACCGTGTTGGTGTCTATTCCTTCTGACCCGAGGATAGAAATGGAACCTGTTAGTGAATACTGGACAATGAACAATGTTCAGGAACCCAGTAATATTAAATAAATGGTTGTTTCAAAATTTGGAAGCACAAGACTGAGTATAACAACAGTGCTGTAAAGATATGTTGTGGTTAGCTCAGCAAGCAAACAACAACTAAGTGACATAAATGCAGTACTGTATTCATTAACTTTGTTACAGCATCAGCAATGCTGTACTGTAAGGCCATACCTGATATAAACATAGTATTAGCTTTGTTACAGCATCAGCTGGGAACTCAACAAACAAGCAAGACAACTCGGGTGCTGTGAAGAGAGTTATGTCGTGAAAACAGGCTCAGTGACATAACTGCATTATCGTAGGCAATGACTGACATCAACAGGTGAGCAACATAGCTACAGCATTGCAAAGCTACAACATTAACAGCTTTTTGTGACATCACCTGGGCAGTCAATTGCTAAATGATGTAACTACAGTATTGCAAGGCCTTAAATGTAAGTTTTGTTTAGGCATGACCCAAACAGTACACAGTCACATTACATACCTACGGGATTCTAAAGCTGTAACTCAACTGTTTTGGTGTGGCATGAACCGAGCTGTCAATATGATATGCTGAACAGCTAAGTGCAATCAGGCTTTGCATGTAATTGAGCTTTAATATCGTACAAATTTTTTTCTGTCAAAATGTACATTCTGGTTTTTTCTGTCCAGCTCATAACCTTCCACTATATTCGTTTTACATGGCAGTGTAAAGCCAGGACAGTTTTACCAATAAATGCAGCCATACTTTACTCACAACAAAGACTTTACAAAGCCATTATCTAGAAACACTCAAATCTCTATTTTCTGCAATGGTCTAGGGCTCATGGTGACCAACAGTGTCAAATTCCTGTGATTCTGCCCCTGGCCCTTCTGAGGAATGATTCCCCTTCACTGTCAAAGTGTTCTGGTCTCTTGGTCCCTGACGTACTGCCACTCCACCTGAAGGCCCTTCTGAGTTTTGGTCTGACTGTAGCAATCAGTGCGTAATCCTTGCTGCAGAAAAATGCTGAAGCTCATGTATAAAAAACTGTGTTTTGGCTGGATTGTTCCAAATTGTGTCTTGGTGGAAGGGTCTTCAGTACTGGGTTGTCACGAACCTTGAGTCCATGTTAAGTGTAGTTTGGCTGTGTTAAGAAGACTGTTTCATCTTTTCCACAATCCTTATTGTCATTTCTTTCTTCGCTGTCATGCTTGTTTGTGTATGAATGATAATATAAGACTAGATACATGATAGTGTACAACTTGTTTCTTTATTATTTATGAAGTGATGCCACAAAACCACACCACACAGAGCCTTTCACATACTTCCCTGAATTCCCTTACTTTTTTTTGCACAATACAGTGCAACCTCACAAGTACTCACACACAGTGAACTGCAAGGTATCTAGCATTGCCAGTCAAGAAGAAAACAGAAACTGTTTGATACAAGTATACGTATATCCTACATGGTATACAACTGAAAAAGGCATCATACAATTGTACCAAAATGGATCTTTAAATACTGTGAAGTATTTAGAAAGAATAAATAACAAAAGAATACAACAACTTGAACTCTATACACAGTAACATACGAGCAGTATTATTACAGCTATACAGCACTCAGCAGGACTTGAATTCTGACACAAGTTAAAGTATACATAATAAAAATATGCATCACATACAGAGGTACATGCGCAGAAAATTAAGTTGTGGGCAAAGAAAAACCACTGTACAGTGGCCAAATACTTGGATGAATGAATAACTGTAACATAATAACTTACCATCAAAGTGACTACTATAAATAAATTACAATTTTCTATCAATTCATGGAGCAGGGAAATTAAAGCATTCAGTATATATTGCAAATGACTGTATTACTGAGAAAAAAAGGAAGTTTTTGTCATCAGCAGCATTCTGATGGCTCATATTTTTCCTCTCAGCAATGATACTGTTCTGAATTGTACTGTGATCTCCAGAAAGAACACTCTTACAACTAGAAAGACAAAAGATCAAAGTTTACTATATTTCTGCATTCAAAACATCACCATACCCTGAAGAGAAATTGGTGAAAAGCCAGGTGGAAGCAATATCATGCATGAGAAAGACTTGGGGCCTATTCCGGACAGGAGTGGGGATGCGTGAGAAGGCATACGGTCCTGCCAGAGGAGGACGTGTGACAGGCTTGTACACCACTGCAGGCCCAAGATCCGGCTTCACCACAGGCAGACCAGGTGCTGGAATAGGTCGGAATGGGGGCCGATTCTGTGCTACCAAACCCAGGCCCCGGTCAGACCCTGAAATTTAACATCAGCATTTGGAGACCAAGCAGCAGCTGTGGAAGAGAAGGCTTCTAGGAGAACCAAAGTGAAGTGAAAGAAGCTGACAGATTTAATCAGATTTGTAGGACAGATGACAAAGACTTAACTTTTGTAACACCGATACCATACCATTTCCCATTATGTTACATATTAACTGTTACCATTAACAAAACTGGAATATCATTCAATTCAATTTTGCATGAAGTGCAAATTTCAATTATATTATACCTGTGCACAAACTGACATAATTTTAAAAATGAAAACAGAAGTTTAATAAAAAGTGTCCAATTCATATTCAGTCCAGTAACAGCTCATCTTATATTACAAATTTAAATTGTATACTTTGACAAAAAAGACAGGTTTTAGATCTGTGCATTGTAATGTACATGCCAAGGGACGTAGAAATGGTGGGTGAAGGAAAGAAATGGACTGGAGAAAAAGGTGGGTTCTTCCAAAAGCTGTAAAGCCCATGAAAATGGTAATGTAATGGCACTGCCACTTTATGAATTTTCACATATCACATTATCAATTCCTATTTCTCATTGTATTCGCCTCTCAAACATGTATGACACTGGGGAACTAACATATGGTACAGGTTACAGGTGAAGTTCTTATTTTTAAGGCCTTGCCAGTGATCAGAAAGTTAGTTATTGGCTTGTCACCACAGAAACCTGAGTTCAAACCCCAGTCACTCTATGTAGGGGCAGAGGTGGACAAATGGCACTGGAACAGGTTTTTCTGTGACTACTGTTGACACACTCCATCAATGATGCACACTTATTCATTTATCTAGAATGGGTGCTACACAAATGTAGCAAATAGCAGACTAATTAAATGACAACAAGTTAATGTGGACCTTTACAGGCTTTTGCAATGGTGTAAATGTAAACTGCACTCTTCTGGCATGTTACATGGTGCAGATTGGTAGTTAATTACTTAAGTTTCAGGACAACCTATTCGTCCCATCTTCAAGGTTCTTCTTGGACTGCCTGATCCTCGAAGACAGGACCAACAGGTTTCCTCAAAAGTCGGTAAATAACTACCATCTATACTGTGTAATATCCCAGAAGAGTGAATATCTGAAAGTTTTCCTTCTCCATGCCATGGGTTGTACCAACATAACTTCACTGATTCTGAACCTCAGGACTAGACAGAGGTATTTAAAGAGAGAGAGAGAGAGAGAGAGAGTACAGGTAAAGGTAAAGTGATCCTGTCACAGGCCTGGTGTGGCCCAGAGGGTGGGTAGAGGTATAGCTCTACTCTTCCATGACCGTGGCATAGAAGGAGCTGAGCGGTCAGCAGCATGCCCCAGCCACACTTTACCCCCGGGAAAGACCCGGTACCCATTTTACAGGAGGCTGGGTGGGCACCAGGACCGGTCTGGACGGGCGGAAAATCTCATCCCCACTGGACCGTCCAGCCTGTAGTCAGTCGCTACACCGACTGAGCTACTCGGCCCACACTAGACAGATGTATGTGGTCAAAGTCACACCCTGGCCACTTTGCCACAGGGCAAATAACTCCATACCCATTGAACAGGAGGGTGGAAGCAAGTCAGGACGTTTTGGAGAATACAAAAATCACTTGCCCTTGCAGCGAATACAACCCTCAGAGATCATGCACTTAAAAAAACACCAGCAGCTCACTCCTGCTGTCACTCAACCAGGGTATCACCAGCACCTTTTGCAGCATCTCAGATGAAAGTGAGGAGATCTTTCTTAGTGTTAGTGCATGCTGACAGCTATATAGCACAGCTGACTCGCAGTGCATATGAAGGAGTCCACAGACAGGCTGGAGTCCACAAATCTGCATGGCTCTGGAAAAAGCCTTGGCTTGAAGCATACAATGACTTTTGTGGCTTCACCACAACAGGATTAAACAATCTCACACCAGCCTGTAAAATTCCAGGAGAAGGAATCTCAGATTTTGAGGATGATGATATTTAGGAAGTTTATATTGTCATTCTGCTGAGTTAACTGAGAAGGGTCTTGTAGATGGCCAACAGTGTGCATTGAACCAAAATACGCAGAAGATCCTGCCACTGATGTGTACAGGCCTCAGCTGACAACTAGTGCTCTTCAGAAAGGCATCCAGTTCACATACTATTCGTTCATATCTCTTGGGATGACCATTGTATGGATCGGTGACTGAAATTTAAGCATGAGTTGCAGGTGGTCATGGCACCATAAAAAGGTGTGTATAAATACTGGCAAGAGTATGCAGAGCAGTGGACAGTTGCCGCCTCCTTCATTCAGCCTCTTCTCTCTTCCTCTGCCATGCATTCTGTTGCTCAATTACCACAACAAGTTTCAGCCAGGAATGATGAAGTCATTCTGCCATGCACACACACTGCTATTACTATGCCTTGTGTCCCATATTAGAATCTAGAGCAGCACCTCACAACCCCAAGCTCATTGTATGTCAATCATATGCCTTGTAGTGACACATGCAGCAGAAACCTGGAGTTTTGGAACACAAGAAGTATGTCAGAAACATAGGAGAAGAAACTTCTATGTTGGGACCCAAGAAGGTAAATGACAAAGGGGATCCAGGACTGACACCAAGCTCTGAGAGATATATATAAACAACCAGACCTCATTGAGGAAATTAAACGTAGAAGTTCATGTGAAATGAAACATGTAGCACTGTGTGATACAACATTTAAGTGTTGTGTTTGATGGCATGTTTTTGTTTATGATATAGAAAAACACAACAGGATGCATCAGAATAAAACTGTGCTGGTTATGTTGACTTTTTAAGTCAAAATTAAGTGAAATGTAAAAATGCCATGGAGATTATTAAAGGCCACTAAGGAAAAAGGTCTACAGCTAAGTGCAGAAAATCACGTAAGTGTACAAAAATTGTAACAAGTCACGGTCAGGAGCAAAAAAAATTATGGTCTTCCAACAAAAGATGACATAACATGGTTTGATAGATGGATACCAACATGTATGAGGAACCTGCTGCTTCCATCTTGAAGTTAGAAGAGGAACTTCTACTCTGAAGATGATGGCATCAGGTTCCTTTGAAACAATGGCATCTGCAAACTACAAGGCACTGTATCCCACTGAAGCATAGTGTTCAACAGAAGAATTATGCAGCAAATGTACCTTCACAGACATGTATCACGTACAGCATTTGTACAAAATATTTGTGTAATATACTAACCAGAAGTGAATGGACATTTCAATACTAAGTAAATTACTAAGCTTCAATTGAACTTGAGGACTGCTAAAGGGCCAGCTACACAGAAGGATAAGGCACAAAAGATCAAAAATGATTGCAGTGTATTGCTTGTCACCCACACTTTCTATCTTCGTAATCCTAATTTTTAACATAAAATGTTAGATTCTTGGATAGTAGTGGGACCCCTCTATTAGTCATCAAAGCAGTCTAAGAGATTAGGAACCTACATGAAACCTGAGCCAGATCACATAATGTAAAAGTGAAAACAAGGCTGGCCGTTTCCAGTTTCAAGAGGTACTGTAGTTTGCTCACCCAGGTGAACAGCTACAGGTTAGATTCCAGGCAGGGGCACATCTACAGACTCATAGCTCATTCAGCCCTCTATTTAGGGCGTACTATGAGTGCAGAGACCATGATGCTAATCTCTCAGTTTCATCAAGTGCTGAGGTTAGTCACTAAGTGTGAATGCTGGGAAGACCCATGACAAGCGCCAGTTGTCCATACTTTGCAGCACCACCTCCCACTACTGCCACAAAACAGTCATGGTGCACAGGGTGATCAACACCAAACCCTTCAATCAACGAATCAGTGTCTCACCCCTGACATTTTTCAATCATCCATAGTATTTATTTTTATTTACCATTTATAGACAGGAGACAAAGGACCTTCTTTGGCAGTGACAAAGAAGGTGATGCCAGTGTCTTCTTGTTTCTTTTCTTTGATTTCCTAATGCTTGTGCCAACAGTCTATGAATATGAAGGGTGACAAGCACCATAGTGCATGGTGAAGAGGCCACTACAAATCCAACAGCAGGCCACTTAAATGCCCATGAAAGGGGCTTTAAATGTGTGTAAGTTCACCTCAACACTCTGTACATGCCAACACAATGTGGTGACTTGGCAATGAGGCAACTTTATTCTGAACATCAATGTGAATGTCCAAAACGATTTCAATTTTATTTTCACATCACAGTTGCATACTGCATAATGATTATGTGGGCTCTAAAGCAAAATCTGAGGGTCAATAATCAGAAATAGGTATTTTAACTTTGCTGAAGTGTCATACATGTTAAATATTTCTCACATGCAGAATGTTCAAATATTAGAAAATCACCAGAACTGCCACCACCCAAACAAACACTTAAAGCCAAAATGAAAAGCCGCTACATGCAGGTGATGTTAGCGGTAACTTTCCAGTTACAATGAACACAGTGACAATAACCCTTTGAAAACCTTCAGTAACTGCTACAGTACTAAAAGGAACTCTTCACCTTGCTAAAAGATATTATTTGTGGGTCTGACGTTCTTTCATAACAAAGAGTGAGTGTTTCTCATGAACAGGGATAATCATTTAGTCTATGTAATAGAAATGCATTGCATTTCCTATGATGTACAAACTATATTCTTAATCATTTTTATATGAATGCCATAATTCAAAGGGTTAAGTCTTGTACAAGTACAACAAAATCAGCATGTTTAACCCAGGCTACAGTTAGCTTGTAAGACGGTGAAAAAGTATAGATCTACAGACTATCAGCTGCAAGAAAGCTATCCTAAATATCTAGAGCATTATTTTAAATAATTTCTACAGGATCACATATAACTAGATTATCAAATGTGGTAAGTTAGTATTTATTTGAATAACAACACAAATGCCAGAAACAACATCATTTAAGAAGCCACACAATTTCATTCCCATTCCAGTATTATTTTCTGCAAACTCCAAACCAACTCAATTATTCAGTGCTTCCTTCTGGCAATTAAGAAAAACAAATGCATGTTTAATAAACTTAGGTAAATTAAAAATGACAACACTGTCCTAAATTCATACTTCAAATTTCAAATCATGATGCTTGTACATATACAATATCCACAACAGAAATTCAACCAGAACAAATTTGGTGGTACATGTTGTGGCAACAGCACTGTTGTTTCAAAATCTCAGTGATAGGGCACCAAACCTGTTCAAGATTACTTTCAAACTGACTTCATTCACAGGTTCTTTAAAACCTACAAACACAATATTATTATAATACTAGCGCATCAGACTGCCTACCCTGTTTCAAGCATTTGCCAAAGCCAAGTCTCAGGGAAAATGCGGCGAACTCTGATTTCAGGTTCCGTAGGTGCCACAGACCCTTTCTTCATTGGAAATGCCCCAGCTGACATAGGAAAAACAGCAGGACCACCAGAACGAAGACTTACCCCATCTTCAGCAAAAGCATAACCTCTGTAGTACACTATTAAGAAAACAATGTTATAAATGTAAAGAACCTGCCACTATATATACATAATTAAGCTTCCTACAGAGTTTGATAATAGGTATATTGGATTACAGTGTGTTTAAGTTACTGAAAACATGGTTAATCGCTTTTTCCTATACCTGTTAATTACATTTATACAAGAAAAGGAACATTCACTTGACTTGGAGAAATGGATGTTATATATTGAACACTGCCTATTAGCTGAGATACATTTCATGTATGACATTTCGGGAGCTGCCTCTATGCGCATTTTGAGATCAGTGCAAATAAGTAGGATCAAAACTGAGTATTGAACAGGTGACGGATTTTATAAGGACATATGGTGAAATGTAGGTAAAACTCCACACTTTCAAAACTTCAAATACTAGTTGAGTGTTCAGTTTCACATCTCAGCTGATTTACCCACAATTTACCAGCCCCTCATGCCCGCCCAATAGGATGCTGGTTGGGCCCTGGAACTAGTGTGGATGTTTTTGGGTGAGAAATATCTTTATCCCTGCTAGGATTTGAGCCCCAGTTCATGAGTGACATAAACAGGGTTATAACAACACCCATTTCTGGGCCATCCCACTGGCCCAGTAGTCAGCACACTACCCTATTATTCAGGAGATTATAAGTTTGATTGCAGGCCACAGCAACTTCTTACATGTGACACATGAAATTTGAGACCTTACAGCATATTTGTCACCAACAACAGGGCTTTTGTTACCTCAGGCTGCACATTATTGCAAAACAAAGGACTGTAAGAGCGTATGTTACCCTGACACAGCTACCTGCCACTATGTTAATTAAGCGGACAAGTCTTGAATGACTACAGACTGTACTAATTTTGTATGTTCTTACGGGCCAGAAACATGATGCTCAGATGCTGTATCACTCCTATCTTCCATATAAAATACATTTGCATAAAAAAGCACATGCATTACAGGCCTGGACAGGCCCTGAGGGTTCCAGGAGGTTGAGGCTGCCAGATTTCAAGACAATCGGCATATGAAGGTGTGAAAGCTGTCAGCCCTCCGCACTGGCCACCTGTACCCCCCAGGAAATATTCATAGTACTCATTTCTGTTAGAGGCTGAGTCGACCCCAGGGCCATAGTACAGCCAGAAAGATTATGTCAACGAAAAATGCCAGTGACACCATTGGGAATCGAACCCACGACCTTCTGGCTTGTAGTGTAGTGCCTCAACCAACTGCGCCACCATGTCCCCCTAAAATACATTTGCATATTACTGTAAAACTAAAATAAGAGACTCCAATTCTTGTGGCCATCAATTGAAGGGGTGCACAATCCTGGGCCAAGCACATGCTTTGGTCACCATTATTTCACCTACAACACAGATGTACATTTCTTGTTTTCAACAACCATCATTATTATAACCCCCCTGCTTTTGTGGGAGGGGGGTTGCCATTGGTCATCCACCACACCAATAAAATTAATGACTTCATACTGGCATGTGGTTCCCACAGGTGGAAGTCAAGAAATAAGAGAAAACTACTCTGTGGAAAACAGTTTAAAGAAAACATATTTTATGTTCACCTACATTCTATATGATGCTTTTCAACAACTATCTAACTGTACAGAAAAACAAAATAATGTACTACGAAGTTCATAACAGTACAGACAAGTTATTTATATGGTTCAGAACATGACTAATTCCACAGTGCAGTATCCTGCTTAAGAAGTGAACAATTCAACTAGTCAAGAAATTTCCTTTATTTACAGAACATGAAGACTCATTACTGTGTTCACAAAAGCCCACCACTTATCCTTATCATTCACCAGATCAGTCCTATCCAAACCTCCTCTATCTTCAAGCAATATCCACTATAATATTACCATCCCATTTATGCCTAGGTCTTTTAGGTGGTCTCTTTCCTTCATATTTCCCCACCAAAATCCTGCATGCATCTCTCTTCTGTCCTATATGTTCCACACATGCTGACCACCTCAGCAACCTTGATTTCACAATCTTATTAATATCTGGTGAAGTGCAGAAATTATGAAGCTCTTCCTCCCCCTGCAGCTCTCTCCAGTTTCCTGTAACCTCCTGCCTCCCAGGCCCAAATATATTCCTCAGTATTGTATTCTTGAACACCATCAGCTTATGTTCTTACCTAAATGTGTACGACCATGTTTCATATGAGAAGATTAAGTGAAATCTGTGTCTGCATTGATCAACATACAAAATAAAAATATTCATTGAAAATATACACAAATCACACAGCTGATAAGATACAAGGTAGTCATGAAAACAGGAACCACAGGAGCACTTACAAATGTACTATGCATTCTACACAGAACTACCTTAAGCAACTCTGAACAAAATCCTTTATTAAAAGTACAAGTGGATTATTTAGAAATACTTGGTTGTGAAGCAGGCAGGATAGCTGTCAGTATAATGACAGGGGTAGATTTAAGGATTCAAAGTCCAATTCCCAGAATAAGCATGATATTTCTCTTCCCTATACTGTCCAGACTGGGTCTTGGGTGCACATTACTTGCTATTTGATGAAAACTAAATGCTCCTCACCTGGTGGTAGAAGAGTTGTAGCATGAAAGTGACCACTGACATCCAACTAGTGCCATGGTCCATTCATGCCTTGGTGCTATATTAAGCACAGAACAACTTTACCATATTTCTTTATCTTACTGAAGAATCTGGTGCTTCTGTTTCCCTCAGATGTCTCATTTACATACATAATTTTCAATAAATGTCAAAGTGAATGCTCCGTTTTCTGAAGAATAAACCAAAAACCAACCCATGCAACCCACAGCCAAGAGTTATTATTATATCCTGTCAATGCACTACTTACAGAACTGTTATTCTTACCATGTATTAAAAAGTTATTTTTAAAACTAATATTTTTTAAATTAATTCTGTAAATTAATACAGACATTCCTTTTAATTTTTTCTATGCAGTCTGCCTGGTCATGTACTATGTATGTGGTATGCCTTTCAATCAATAATTTTTCAGCTTATTATATATGCAAATGTTGATAATGTTTGAATAAAGTATTGCACTTCCAGAAAATTTTTGTAACACCATCTTTGAACTGTCTCGCAAATACCCTTAAGTTCTAGGCACATTATGTCATGAAATACAACATTTTACTCTGAGTAAACATAGCAGTAGTGTTTTTGATTAAACAGTCCATTTGACCAATCCATATGTCAGGCGTAGCACACAAATTCTATTTAGCGGACTATACATTCAACAACAAGGTTTTCCGTATGTACACAAAACAAGAATGACTTTTAGAGATTTGTATGTTATTTGGATGACTTTATAGACAGATACAATACCCATGGAGCAGAGTAGCATTGTCTGCATGTCACTGTGACTGGGCCATGTACTGGAGATATGAAAAATCATAGTTTGATTAACAGCAAATGGAAAAGGTTTTCCTGTCACAAAAATGTCCAGACCAGCTCTGACATCCACCAGGCCTCCCGTTCTATGGGTTATGAATGTGTCCTCCCCCAGGGAGTAAGTGACTGAGGGGTGAAGCTGACCACTTGCCTGCATCTACTGTTAAGGTTAAGAATGAGCGAGGACACACCTCCACTCCCCCAAATGCCTTCACAGCACACACAGGGGAAACTTTACTTATATTTTACCTTTTATATTATCCAAATTTCAATATATTGAAATAAGAAGTCAAGGAACTTTAAAGCAATTTCCCAGTACTGATTTTGTAAAAAATTCTGTGTTCAATGAACAATTAAATAATATTTAATACTCATCTGTAACTAATGTCACATTTCAGATAGAAAAATATCCAATACAAATTAAGCAACTTCTGAAGCAATCAATATAATAAGGCCAGAGAAAGAATCCCATGGATGGTGGGGATGGCAGGATTCAAGGCTTATTGTACTGAACATGATGCACTTATTGCCTGTGACATCATATGGTTATCACTGCCGACAATGATCTGAAGAGGAAGGGCTGATTATTGGAGCAGAACATAAGAAACCATGCTGGAGGAGGGAACAGCAACAGCACAAGAGAAGTGTAAAAAGATGGATCCATGAGACTTCTTCTTGTGACCTCTGTATAGTAAATGATGTAATACAATGGCAGGCAGCAAGTGATAGACTAAATCTAAGCCCCATTAAAAAAAAGGGTGCATCAGTTATTGAGTAAGGTTTAAATACCCACACACACTGCTGCTGTATCAGGGGTGAACCTCAACATCCCTCCACTGTGAAGGGTCAACATCAGTTGTACTCAGAGGGTCCAGTTTGCTACCTTTCACTGTTCCTTCAAGTGCCATAATTTGCTTCATATTTCAGAGTTCATGAAAACAGTACTAGTCAATAAACATAACACAATGTTGCCTCATACTTACCCCACGGCGAATTTTCATGCACTAAACCATTAGTTAATATTACTGCACCAGAATTCTGAAACAGCCAAAATATTTGCATTACTTGATAGGCAGGTGAATTGGGCTATACCGTTAGATGGTACAACACCAAAGAGATCAGATTAAGAATGAAAAAAAACAAAACACAAACTGAACAGCTACTTACAATTAGTTGGAAAGGGGAACAACGTCCAGTGGTTCAGTGGTTCAGTGGCAGGCATCAACTTTTCAAATTAACCAGTTCATTTACTCAGACATTAACCTTTTGAATACCTGCACTGCCAAATGTGAACACACATAAGAACACACCACTAGGAATTCATTTTCATATATTTAGACTACAAGAAATGTACTGCACTCTAAGACACACTACATAATCTGTTGTATTTTCCACGTAATGCCATTTATTTCATAACTGTATCTTTTTCTGTTCAAATAATACTTGTGTTTTTCATGAACCATGTGCTAAAACTTAAAACACCCACCCTGGTCAGTTAAAGTAAATCTCGTACCAGCATATATCACAGTCTTCCAGGATGTGCTGCCAAATAGTTTGGTTCACAGGTACAGATGTTTCACAGCAACCTGCTGTGTACATCTTCAGGACAAAATGAGGACAGGGCAGTAGGAGATTCCCAAAAGTGGTACCAATCAACCATACTACATGGTGTCACATCCCAGATGACCACGATCTTAACAATTCAGTTATTGCAAAAAGGAAGCTATTATGATTTGTGGGAAACCAGAAACGTTTTGTATTACATCCCATTTTAACTCCTACTTCAAAATTTATCAGCAAAAATTTGGGCCTAAATATGGTTTTTCAGAAAAACTCTTCAAACCACTGCTGAAAATTTGGAATTAACCCCTTGTCAGATTGCATTTGCAGCATAACACTCCAGGTTTGAAATTTCAGCCATTATATATTATGGACACAAGAAATAATGGAACAATCTAAGTTACGTATATAACAAAATTTACTTATGCAGTTGCTTGTAACATATTTGTTATGTGCTAAACAGAAATCATCTAACAAGTCAGTGAGGAAAGGATTATGAAGAATTCAGCTCTCAACAGAAACTGCTAAAGCTTACAACTGCAACATGTCACCTAACAAGCATTCTACCAGAATACAATTCGTTTACACACTGTGCTGTTTTTAAGTTGAAGCAGTTCTCATCACACATTTTCACATTCTTCTAATATCTGCAGCGCAAGAACAACATATTTTAACTACTCAGTTCATTAACATGACTATCACAAAGTTAATAAATGGCGAAGGTACAATTGATAAACAATATAATTTAGAACACTAGATGAGTCAAATTAAATCAGCATTTTAAATACCTCACGTAATTTTTGGTATTTAGTAAATTTATTTACAGTGTTATATAATACAGTATTTATGTCCTGGGTCAAAAGGGTTTTAACCCCCCCCCCCTCCCAAAAAAAAAAAATACAGAACTTGGAAAATATTGAAAAAAAATATCTGAGGGGGGGGGGGGGGAACAGTATTTGTGAAATACTGAACTTCCTCTCTGTTGGCATTACATATTGCATAAAAATAAACTTAAGCAGCATGTTGTCGTCAAATATTCAATGCAATCCTAAAGTTTGTACATTTCACCTCGATGATGTTACCAGCTCATCAGATTACATAACGTCATAAACCAGAAGACATAAACACAAATTATCTTTGTTGTAAAAACCTGTAGATTTTCATTCACCTTGAAAATAATCCGAACAACATTATATACTGTTTGTTGCCTTGGAATTATGTCTCAATCCCAAATATTTAATTTCTGACACTTCAGTACGCAAACTCCACGCTGCAGTAACAATAATGGGTTGCCATAAGCATTAAGCTGATGATTCGTATGAAATGAACGTATTTCTCAGGCACAAATCACGTTCTGAGAGCTATGAAACCCCACACCATCATGCAACAAATTACAGTTCCTGAATTTCATTCTGTAACTTACATCAAAGACTTGTTGTGCTGTGGCAGAACCTGGCCACCAATAATATGGTCTTTTGCTTCTGAATGTTAAACTCGGCATGTACGGTGCTTGAGAACTTGAATCATACGATCCCAGTTCTTCTAAAACAGCATCCTGGAAACCAATAACAAAAGATATTGCAATAAAGTCATTTAAATTTGTATCATGCAAGTGTCAGTCATATGACTGGCTAAGGGTTAAGTGGTCACAACTTCATTTCAAGAAGAGAAGTTAAGGCCTTTCTATGCACCAACATATCCTAAGTGAGTATGTGAGCCAACCAGCTTCTTATCCACAAATTTTAAAACTCATATTTCCATTTCACTTTGCAGTCACAACACTGCCTTCATCGCCATCCTGTACAAATGTGTATCATTAGTTTTTATTCAACATTCATACATTTTGCATGGCAAGCCTTGACCTGTATTGGAGGTTTGTAGCAAATGGATTATCTTTGAATATAAATTAGATGAATGTAATAAAACTTAATTAAAATTATTTCCAACATGATCCATTTCAAGCTTTGTGTAAAGACAACAAAATTAAAGAAGTAACAATTATGAAATTTCTTGGTATGGGAATTAATAGATACCTGGATTGAAGGATTCACCATATAGCATATAACACCAAAAACATTGTGTATTTCGGATCTACAATGAAGTATGGAATTATATTTTGGGGTACTTCTGTATCATCAATTATAAAAGTGGAAAAATAATGTCAATATCCATTAACTTTCAAAGTCTAAAGGTAACTATATACCCCAATTGCTGTAACAGTACAGAACTCTTCTATTTGCTGCATCATACTGTATTTACTGTATTTATGTATGTTTTGCAATTCTCACTATAAATACCAATCAGTTCCCTAAACAGAATTCATGGATTTGGTTTCTATAATTGATAAAGGACATGTTCTCTGTGAGGTTGCAACTAAACTTTTGTATACAATTTTGATGGAAATCATTCTACAAATGGTTAAAGCACAAAATTAACCACAAAATGTAAATTACATTTATACAGTTCACTCTATTTTATTGCTCAGGTTACAAGTTTAAAGTGTCTGAAACTTACAGTACACGCAATCCAGTTTATATCAAATATAAATAACTTCAAATTAAATGATTAGTTTCATTTACATGGCACTGCTGCATGTATTTACAGATGAACAGAGAGAGTTCTATGTTCAACACTGCATTATGTGTGCCCAAATACAATTCACAATCACATAAGCTATTACATTTTTAAAAACATCAATGTTCTTTCCCCTAAAGTTGTGCTTATTTGTAGTAAGCATTAATACAAAATGGAGTTATTAAACTGAATGGTGCCAATAGTTATTTGACAGCAGTTGATCAAGAAAATTACAAATAATGGCCAACCTTACAGTTCATGAAAATGGGGCTTTAAATCTCCTCGTATTATAGGGCCAGTGGCCAGATTTAACACATGACCAACAATATCAGCATTGTAAAACAGCCATACTTGGATACATGCACCATTTCAACAATGCAATGCTGGGTCATGAAGTCTGCACTCACACACCATTACAACAGTGTTAAACCCAGCAAAAGTTAGTATACAAATTATTCTGAGTTCCAGTAATATTCAAGAGTACTAATAAACTGATTTCAGTCTAACAGCTGTTGAAATAATGACTTGGGACTAAAACATTTCTTAAATGGTATGGCATGAAACAGACAACAGTTTTATCATTTACCTCAGTGATATCATTTCCAGACTTCAGCAACAACACACTTTGATCTACCCCCAGAATACCAACATAGGAGTTGGGCTTCGTTTCAACTGTCAGTTCCACATCCATTCCTGGTTGAGTCTCCTCTGAATTTGTATTTATCTTCACCTGGAAGAAAAAAAGGTACATAATAAGACAGACAATGATAGAAGAAATGATGGGAGTGCACAACCTGAAGGCAGAGACTGCATGCTTGCTCAACAGACATACACCCAACTACAAGGCTGCATGGTGTCACAACCCACAAGACCACTCTAAGTTTCCACCAATGTGAAAAACTCAAATCTTGTGTAGATATTTCCAAATACCATTCTAATGCTTACACAGAATCCCCAATATGTGTACATTTCTTCTAAGGGTGTACTGCAGAAAATATTTGGAGTCTTGAAGTCCTTTCCAGTTTTTCCAAAAATCTCTTCAGTAGATACATGTACTTGCAAAGTTCATGTCATTTGACAAATGTATCTTGCACTATCCTCCACTTATCCTGTCATGCCTTTTCAGACACACATCAACACAATGAAAAATGGGAAAACTGCAAAAAAATTACTGGACTCCAAAAGTTAGGTACACACACCCCTAGAAAAAATGTACTCATTTCTGGAAGACCTGTACAGCTATACTGTCTCAGACAAGTCCGATTTTCAGAACATATTTATGAAATTTAGTGAGATTGAGCCTCACGTACTTAAAATTTTAACAACCAAATTAAAATTGGACTCAATAATATGCAACAGTTTCAAATAAACAAAAGACACAGAAAATTTCCTGCTCACATTCAGAAGATCAAGTTCCCATCTAATGCAAGACTTTCTTACATAGATGAAACTACAATTAAACTGGGTGATATGTCATAGGTTCCAATGAGTGAATCTATGATGAATTACTTGGATATTATGAAGTCATGTTCTGGTCTGATGGGTTGTCATCAAGTGCATACTACTGGTCTCAGAACAATATGGTTTCAGGTGACAGATGCCTACTAAAATGCTACCTTCAAACTAAAAAACAGTGTATTTAAACCTACTAACCAAAAAATGCATGTTGGAGAAACTGTCTGTAATCTGGCAAATGCTATTTTTGACAGCATAAATCATGCAGTTGTGTCAGTTAAATTACAGTTCTATGGTTATCAATGAGTGTGGGCAAATCAGTTCAGGTCACATTTAACAAACAGAAAACTGAAACCTGAAATAAAATTATCTAATGCAACTCAAAACTGTTTCTCCTACTTGGGTATACTAAAACATGGAGCTACCCAAAGGTCTACTCTAGGGCTTTTAATGTTCATAATATACATACATGCCTTTCCCATGAATGAACCCATAATATTTGCATATGACACTAATGTCATAATTTCTAGTTAAAATCCTGATGACACACATACAGTGTCAAATCTCATTCTGTTTCATGTGAGTACATGATTTGTTGCTAATAACTTGGTCTTAAATCTAGAGAAAATAAATACAATAAAATTTACAGCAAGTAATTAATCTCACTGGGCATTAAATACTGGTTATAAAGAAAATTACACAAAACAAATTAAAAATACAAAAATGTTTTGGTCTACAAATTGATAATGGTAACCACCTAAAGTGGAATATGCACAATGATCAAATCAATCCTAAGTGAAGCATGTTATGCTGCTAGATCAATGTTTTCATGCCAGCAATAACACTCTCAAGTCAACTTATTTTGCCTGTCTGTACTCTATAATAAAGCATGGAATAATTTTTTTTTTTGGGGGGGGGGGGGGGGATTTTTTCCCATTTAAAAAATTTTTTTTTTCTAAAAAAAAAAATTTAAAATTTAAAAAGGAAAT
>Ga0123357_10001885_pt1 | contig 22786 bp, 17 predicted proteins | sample TergutEmb28metaG_FD_89873 | JGI IMG/M metagenome (GOLD analysis project Ga0123357, IMG submission 89873) | Embiratermes neotenicus P4 segment gut microbial communities from Petit-Saut dam, French Guiana - Emb289 P4 | ecosystem: Host-associated > Arthropoda: Insects > Digestive system > Gut ... | reverse complement strand
TGGAAAAGATCAGTTGGACCGATCATGTGAGAAATGAAGAAGTATTACTGAGAGTCAAGGAGCAGAGGAATATCCTACATGAAATAAGGAAACGGAAGGCTAACTGGATTGGTCACATTGTGCATAGAAACTGCCTTCTACAACGGGTTATTGAAGGAAAGATAAAAGGAGGTATAGAAGTGACAGGAAGACAGGGAAGAAAATGTAGGAAGCTACTGGATGACCTTAAGGGAAGGAGAGGTTACTCACCGTTGAAGGAGAAAGCTCTAGATCGCACTATGTGGAAAGCTCGATTTGGAAGAGGCTTTGGACCTGTCGTAAGACAGACTACTAAATGAACCTCATATTTACACGAGTTTTAATGTTTTTTGAGGAGCACTGGTGGAAATACATATTCTGCAGGAATGTTGCTTTATGCAGTAGTTTTCCTCAATTAGGCAATGCTGCTGATATTCTGTCATTTGAGAGAGATACAAAATTTTGTTGGTAACTAGAAGTCCTTTGGTAATTTGTAAAATGAAGGTATTAGATAAACAGCCATTATGGACACCAGGAACCAGGCAAAGAGACCTAGCGAGGGAAGGAGATTAGGCAAAAATGGGATTGAGAGGGGCAGATAAGTTTTGGTTGGAAGATGATTGACTTTCACGAATGTGTCAGTGGGTGGTCATGTCATGATAATTATACCTGTGAGACTGAACTGAAGAATATTTGAAATGTTTCTCAGTATTCTTTGGACTTTCTTCAGTCACTAATGGAACTGCTGAACATAACATGGTACAGCTGATATGGGTACCACTACATACAGAAGTTGAAATGATTGGAATTGCTGATTACAAGACCTGACTCAGCTTGCAGTATCTCAGAAGGAGTCATTAAGTGGACCATCAGGGATTGGATGAACAGAAAACACAAGGAATGCTATCTGTCCTCACCTGGGGGGGTTCATGTGAAGAGTTTCTTTTACAGGCCTTCTGTTAGAGTTGAATGGAATTTGAACTTTGACTCCAGAGTAGTTCCATTTGCAAAAGGTGTTATGAAAAAGAAAAATTAGCTTGTATATATTGTATGGGACTGGAACCTTAACTGAATTAAAATTGTGTCACGTGGAATTCATTTCATGAGACCAAGGAACTATTGAAATCCTATATAAGACAAGGCACTTCATTCAAGGTGCATGGCTAGAGGGATAAATTAGGAAGGTGAGGTACAGTAGATCAGAGGTTGTTCACTGTGCACCTCCTGCAATCTAATCCAATCTAATGTAACCTGTATTGTTCTCAAAGTGTTTCTAGATCATAATCTTTAATAACCACTACATTACTGGTAATTTAAATTCATTCTCTTTTTTAGCCTCCAGTACTGATTACCAAGATTCGCAGCTGCAAGAAGCTGGAAGATGATACTGATCTCAAATTGAAGAGACTGAATGAAAGTCATCTGTCTTTTTCAGATGCAGATGCACTGCGTAGTCATCTAAAAGGTAATGCATGAACAATTTATTGGAGTAGTATTTGTTGTGTGTTAATTTCAGCAACATAATTGCTTCTGCATTAAACTACAGTTTTCCGTAATGTTACAGATAGAAGGCAAGGGGATGATATAGTTGCTGAAGTTGATGAAGGTGTCAGCAAAATGCAGGGGTTTGTGAGAGCTTTGGAACTTGAGATAAAAGAAAGAAATGCTCTCATTGAATTACTTGAACACGGTGATTCCTTCTATGAAACCCAAAAAGGAGAGGCCAAAGTGGTAGCCAATGTGAGTATGGTACTGATACCAAACGTTGTAGTACCTTTTATTCTTAAAAGACACTGGTTGATAGTTTCAGAAGCCAAATAATAATCTGTAAAATTGACTTTGAGGGTTGGTTTCACAAAGACTGTGGACTGGGTGTAAATGTGACAAAGGCAGTAGGTGCAACAATAGAAATGTCATAGTATTTCATTCTGCTTGGGTATGATGGTTTGTCAGTGGGTACTCAGATCCTGATGTTTCAAGTCAATGTTGCATTGAAGGTGTAAAAGAAGAAATCTGTGGACATATGACCATTGAAGATAAAGACATTGCTTTGCCTTGCAATAATGGGGCCCAGTGAACGATTTGGCTAATATTTGCTTGGTTTTAAGTCTCTGTATGATTTTAGTGTAACTGTTGTTAAAGTGTTTGAGGTAGGGACATTCAGTATGGAAACTTCAATATTTTTGTCAAAATAGGTCTCTTCAGAAAGCACAGCATAAATTGTTGAAGCCAGTTGTGTAAATTTTAGAGTAAATGGTCTTTAACAGGTCAGGTCCCATTCCTTCTAGTTGTTATTTGTTCATATTTTGTTGCCATATTAAAACATGCATTAACCCTAATAGTATAGTACATGGTAACACTTTGCTATTCTTGTTTCAGGCCTACAGGAATTTTGGTAGCCGCGTAAAGAATTTGAAGCGTCGTCTTGATGATCTGATTCCCTCATTGAAGGAGATTAGCCCTGTACCATCTCCAGACATTAATGCTCCATCTCCCTCACCAGATTCGGATATTGAATTGCCAGGCGAAAATGACAATACAGGTTGAGTTTTTTGTCAGATCTTTCTATTACTGGTTCACATTTCAGGACAGAGAAATACATACAAACCTCCTTACTGTTTGTATGCTTGTGAGCAAATTTCTAATACTATAAATGTTGTATTTAAAATTTCTGTACATTTTTAATATGAAGTGCATAAAATGATTCCATAATGAGTATTGTCCATTCAACAGCATATTGACTGGACAGATTGAGGTGAAATTTTGTATAGGAGTATTATGTAAACAGTTGTAAAATTTAATTTTGATTTGAAATAGATGATTTTTATGTGTATGGCACATATAATTGAAAGCCACAAAGCTCAGTCATATTATTAATACATTATGTTAAAATTATGAATTGTTCATGAAAGAAAATTGTGTATAACCTGAAATACTTATATGTGGCTGAAACTGTTTATGCAGGAAGCTCATAACTGATATTCATACTTTTAATGTTGTACTACTCTGAACATGTTTAAGGTACAGGTGAGAATCACAAATAATGTGAAGGTCAGTTCTGTAAGTGTTATGAAGAACTGGTTGATTTCAAGTGGGTCTAGCAGTGTAATAATACTCAGACTCCTGCCACACTTTCTGGAAAATATTGTCAGTTTTTTGCACAGGCCAACAGGTTATCCATGCCTTGAACTCCCCTGGTGTTTTTGACACTGTAGCAGCATAGACATTGTCCTTAACATACCCCATGAAAATTCCATGGACATGCGACTTGTTGATCTTTGGGAGCATTTCGTAGAGCCTCCATGCTCAGTTCTTTGATTAGGAATAAGTCTATCCAGGAATGACTTCTCTTTGTTAGCACTGTACTGTGTGATTGGGCCCCATTTGGAATGTCTTCCTGCAGTTGTGGGATGTGTCAAGATAATTGTGTGCTTCTGATGAATGTAGGCAGAGTGGGTAGTAGGCTGCAACTTGGCCACCAAACTGACATTTTTTAAGATGATCCTTCCAGATGGTATGTAGAGCAACTGTACTTAAACATGCTGTGTGTAATACAATATTAGCGTGTAAAGTTCTTGTATAGACACTGTAGGCATTCTTTTTATGTGTGCATAAAATGTGTGTAGTGTTCTAGGTGTTTTTGACATATGAGTATTAATGTCTTTGCAGGATCGATTGGTGACTCTTTCTTTAATTCATTTAATTCAAAAGCACATCCCATCAAAACAGTTTTGCAAGATGAACCTCAGCCACAGCAGCAACAACATTCTGTGGATAATTGCTTCACAAGTTTCATGGGAAACACATCTCTACCATTTGACATACAGGTTTGTTTAGCGGTAGAATATGACATACAGGCAGGTCTTGTTTTATGCCAGGAATGCGTTCATGAAAAACGTTATGCAATTTGAAATAAAATTGCTCAAATAAAAGTAAGTTCCCATTTAGAACAGCATACTTTCCAGGGACGGAGGGGGGGGTTTGGGGATGGACAACTTCATCCTGTATAATGTATGACTATACCACTAGTGGACATACAGACCTGTAGAGTGTCTATTTACTGCATGTACAGTATATATACATTTCTGTACAGTATATTTATTTATTCCTGTTGCAGTAAGAATGTAAGAGACTCACATCCATTGTTTTTGGTACAGTTCATTCTGCTAGGACTGTGGTTGTCTTGCTACACAAACACTATAGTTTATGACTTAGCATTTTCTGTAGTTCTGTCAGCATTATCACAAATTGTACGTATGCTAATGTGAGCAAATCTAACATTATGACATATGTCAACAATTTGTTCCCTTTTTCAGGTCAGTGTATTATGTCCAATTTACCCTTAGTACTGCTTGTCTTTTGCCTGTTTTTCACTTAGATTGCACTAGGTGATGTGGATGTATGTCTATCACTCATTTTGGTAACAAAAACCATGCTGTTGAAAAGGGAGTTACATCAGTTGCGTTATATCACCAATGTAATCAGTCCACACAAGTAACGATGTCGTGACAGTGACATCACTTTCTGCTAGCCTCCAACACAAGACAAGTGTGGCCAAGGATTGTCTTTGCCAAATCACATAAAACTGAAAAATATTGCATATCGTCTATGCAAAATTGCATCAGACTGAAAATTATCGCGTAAATCTGAAAAACAATGTAAACTTTCAAGTTGAAGAAATAAATTGCGTGAAATGAAATCTGCCTGTACATATACCATGCAGTAACAGTATAATCTCCACTTCATTTTTACATTTTAGACAGTGGCCAGATTTGAAAATTAATCTGAGGAATAGTAATGTCATCATCATCATCATCATCATCATCGGCTCTACAATTCATAAAATCTTGGCCTCTTTCAGAAATTTCCTCCACTCTTCTCAGTTCATGGCTGTTGCCCACAACCTCCTTATTCCCAGCATCCTTGCTTCCTTCTGCATGCCAGCTTTCCACCAGGCACATGGTATTTTCACTTTCCTTAATCCTTCTGGTTTCATGTACGTAAGTCTCCTAGGCCTACGAATCTCATCCATTCTTGTGACATGACCAGCCTACTGCAGATAGTTTAATTTCAGTGTACTGAATTTCCTTGCACTGTAATGCAAAGAAATTGAATTTGCTTGTATTGTAAGGCAAAGTAATTAACTACAATGATGAAGCTAAGACCGTATTATGTTAAGACCAAATGAAGGAAAAAATGTATACTGAGAAATATAAAGTGGGTATTGATTTTGTGAGGTTTTGGGCTGTTACTCATTGCAGCCTGGTAGGTGGCTGCCAGTGTTGGGAGGAATATACTACTCCCATCTGCAGGGTAATAAGATAGTGGAGGCAGTATGTTGCTTCAAAACATTTCTATTAACCTGCCAGCCTATAGAGCATCACACGTAGATGAAGACCACAATATGAATTTTCACTGCCATCAAAACATCAGATCTTATTAAGTGGTTATTCCACGTAAATTACTGCACTGCAATTCTGTATTTACGTAATTGAAATTTGAATTTTTCATATTTTTATTACATTCCTTTAATTTTCTAGTTATAATTATTTATGTAGTCATAATCAATTGTGGTAAAATTTTTTTTTGTATGCACCATTTTTCCCTCTGGATGTGATACAGTTATGGACCATTTTAAGTTTATGGTACATGCAGAATTATTTCTTGTTTCTGTTTCATCTCATCGGCCGTAGTGAGGTAGAAATGTGTGGATGACACATCCATAGTTGAGAAATTACACCATGATGATCTTTGAGTTTTTTTGCAATTTGTGAACTTGTCAGGCAGAAGAGTTGTTTGTTCCTTCTGGTGGTCATGTTGCAGAGGAAGGAGGGACTGCTAGCATAGTCAACAGACCTATTGCCATACACGTTATGAATAAACCTATGCAATTACAGTAGGTGATGGAACTGCACTCTGTTGTGTGTGCGTGTATGTGTGGTTTTCATTAATGCAACTGACATGACTTAACTGGACTCTCGAAAACCCAGTCATTTGTGCAAGGTGTCATGGATTTTTTAAGAAAATAATCCAGCTTAGTGCAGATATCATCCTCTTTGTCTGCAGTGAGTGTCTGGCATTACCTCCTTTCCTGGAATAAGAATGCAATAGGTGTTAGACTTGAATATTTCCACCACAAAAACAACAGAAAATGTAGAGGTTCCATTCCTCTGAGATATGATGCTTTGTCAATGCGTAGTCAGATCCCAGTGTTTCATGGGCACTGCATAGTAGAATCAACAGCTGTGCCTCTATGTAAACCTCATAATTCATGACAGAAGTCATTTCTAACATTTGTTGTAGATAAGCAAGTTTTAATTGAAACATGTTAATCTGTATGTTTGCTGATTCCACTAAGATTATGAATCTCTACATCCTGACAGATACAGTAAACAAATGACTGTTTCACGTCACTGGCTGAATGTTAGATCATGGAGAGTGTGATTGTGTTGCCACACTTTCAGGTTTGAACAATTTGGTTGTTATTTGTGAACTTTGGTATGAATGTCTTGTCAGTGGAGGGGTGGATATGAGGTGGAAGTGACACAAACACCAGTTAATCTAGGGTACTGATACAGTGTATGATAATAGATCTTCAGAAATTATGTAATTTTAGTTGAGCTAAATTTTTTTGTCCATTATGAAACAAAATGGAGAATGCTCCAGAATCTGTGTTTGGTTGTCAATTTTGTGGTGTTAAATAATGAACTACAGAAGGCAAGCATGTAAAATTTGGGTATGGAATTACATGATAAAAATATCTGCAAATTTAGATGAAATATTTGTAAGTCAACAGTTACAAATGTGGCAATGATGTGAAACTTTTAGGAAATGCCCAACAGATTTAACATTGGGAACAAATCATATCTATGTCATACTAATGGAACCACAATAAATATAATACCAACAGTAGTAGTCTGTAATGCTGGGTGAACAGATGAAATGTAGACAGTTTTAATATAATATTGCTCATGAACTGGAAAGCACAGGAATGAAATAGGCTGTTGCAGCTACTGCCTTCTTCATAGTTGTCTTCCGCTATGACACTAGATAATCTGTCCAGTTACGGGAACACAGATAAATAACCCAAACATCAAGCAGCTGAATTTTCCACGAATTTGGTGTCCATAACTTCTAATTTGTTCCGCTTCATTTTGCATCCTTTTTTGTGTTGCATAACCGCTTCTGAATGAGTCCATTTGTTTAGTGTGAATTTTGAGGCTCCTCATTATGTAACATGCCTCTTAGTGATTTAATGAAGGAGGATATTATGGGAAGCATGTGGCATGCAGGAGGTAAAGCTAAAGGTAAAGCTATCACAATACAGGCATGGACAGTCCCTTAGGGCTGAGTTTGAGGCTCCCATAATTTTTAGATGGCACATGAAGGTGGTAAGGTTGTCAGCCATATACACTGGCCCACCCTTACCCCCCAGGAGATATTCCTGATATGCATTTTTGTTAGAGGCAGAGTTGATCCCAGGGCCATAGTGCACCTAGAAGGATTAAGTTAGTAACAAATCCCCGTTAACCCATTGGGAATCGATCTGATGACATTCCAGCTTGTAGCGAAGTGCCTCAACCAACAGTGCCACATTGTACCCCTCTGGCGTGCATGAGGGAGGTGGTAAATTCAAACATTCAGTTGGAAAACCTCCAAGGGAGAGGCAGTGGTATAAATGAGAGGATAACATTAAAGTGGATCTGAATGGGGTATGAAGGTTTCCCTACTTAGGACATGGCCCAGTGGTGGGCTCTTGTAACCACAATAATAAGACTTCAGTTCCATAAAAACTGGAGAAATTTCTGACCAGCTTGGCAACCAAAAATTTCTGAAGAGAAACCTTGCATCATTGAGTAATTGTATTTGTTTTTTGGTGGTGTGACAGCATTCATCTTGCCAGTGTAATTATTCCATGCAAATTTAAGATGTACAGTTACTGTAAATTTCTGGTTGTACTGGATATATTATTATTATTACCTATGCTATTTTGCAGAAGAGTCTGTTCAGTGAAACCAGTACAGAGGGTTTACTATCTCCATCTCCTATACCACCGGTAGTGGATGATCCTGGTGGTGTTCCATTGCTTTCTACATTACCACAGTCCGAGGTTGGTTCCATGTATAGTATGAAGTATCTTTGCATTAGTTACTAAATGAAATATTTTAGAACTGAGTTTTTAAAATATACTGTTGCTAAATCTGGATATTTGTTTCTTTTTTCAAGGGGAAGCCAATTGAAGTAATAAGTTCAAGAACAAAGCCTGATGAAGGATTCAACATCACAGAATTCTTGAAGTCTTTGATCCCCTCAGGAGGCAGTCCAATCATTCCAGGTCTTAATGTGGATCCACCTCCACAGAGCACACTTCCCCAGGCTGCACCAAAATCGATTTACAATCCTACTTCAGAACTAAACACAACAGACCAGTATGACTACCCTGCAGACCCATCATCTACTCCTTTGCAACCTCCTCCATTACCACCAAATTTGTTTCCTTTGGAAGAACCATCTTACAAGTATGGGCAATCCATAGGACAGGAGGAAGATGCTTGGAACACTAAATTGCCCCCGAAGTTTCCCACATGGGGTGACACTGTTCCTGGGTGGGAAAGAGAAGGAAGTGACAAAACAACTGAGTGGATACCAGTCATGCCACCAAACAAGGTACAGCCACTCTCCTTGGACACCCCAGAGTCACCTCCTTTGTATGAAAAGGAAGGTTTCAGTGATCCAGTTGAATATGACGATTCGGTGGTTGAACCTGCGATGATGTCAAGTAGTGGAGATGTAGATCACCGTACATTGGTGCAACTGCCACAGATCAATCACACAAAAGACACTGATTGTCGGATACAACTCCCGTTGAAACACATAAAGGATACAGATCACCGTGTAATTCTACCTGTAACTTCAGCAAATCATACCAAAAAAGATATGGACCATCGTCCAATGATACCTCGTAAGAAGGATGTGGACCATCGCAATCTTATTAGTTTGACTGGTTCTCCTGTACGTGATCATTCAACATTGCCCCCTCCACCCATTCCTCCTTCTTTGAACTGGTCTCATAGTGACCAAGATTATCGTAGTCCAATAACAGCTAGTAATTTCAGCAAAAAGGATGTATTGCAACAGAGAGATCAGGATTACAGGTTACACCAACCTCATTCTATGGTCCGCAGGCAGCTAGATGAAACTCAGGATAACGTGGAAAGTGTGGACATGGAAATGAGTGATGAAGAAATGGTAGATGATATTGCAGGTGAGAAGAAGGAAGTAGTGACTGATAAAGATAAGGGTTTTGAAATGTCTCAAATTAATAAGCCTGTTATTTCATTCAACATAAACAGTCATTCAAAGGTTTTAGCCAATTCACCCCTCAATGAAGTAAAAGAAGATCCTGTAAGGCCTAGAAGTCGTGTATATGGCTGTCAAAGGATTCCAACAATAAGTGGTATAGGAGGAAATACACATTCTGCTCGTGGAATGGGACCCCGTCCACGTATGCCACTTCATGTGGCATCTGCAGGTGTAAAGAGGCTTCCTCCTCCCAACTTGCCAAGGGGATTTAGACCTTCCATGATGCCTCCTCCACCACCCCTTCCACCTCTTCCTCATATAGGCCTACTACCACAGCCAGAAAGTTTCAATGTGACAATTGAAATAAAGCCTCAGTCAGAAATAGAATCCCACAGTGAAGTTAAAGACAGTGCATCTTGTGTAGAATTCGCAGTGGAAGAGGAAGTAACCACAGAACCCTTACCACCACTGCCGCCACCTCCACATCCACCGCAATCAAAAACAGTTATGGTGGAAGAGGAGAAACCAGTAGTAAAAGTGAACAGTAATACGAGACTGTCAGCTGTTGATCCAGATGCAGAAAAGGAGACAGCTGAAGTGGAACTTGACATTAGTGTCACTGAGTTTGTACAAGATGACATTGCTGAGGACTCAGTAGATACTAATGAGGAAGAAGCAGTTGAAGAAAATGTAAGAAAAGAAAGCACTGCCATAGAAACTGAACCTATGGCAAGAACAGAAAATGAACCTGTAGTGAAACATTTGGAGATAGATGGAAGTGAACACTGGATGAATAATGAATTAGCAGAACTGGAGCAACTTGATACAGGCAGAATGGAACAGGACAGGGGCCAAAGAGGCCGAGGTTATCCATTCATTAACTTCCCTCGCGGAGGATTTATTCCTAGGGCCAGGCCAATGTGGAATGGACCCAGACGTGGTGGTCCTCCTGTTCGATTTCCCTTCCGGCCTCCTCTTGATAGGCCTTTTGGTAGAGGACATAGAGGAGGTTTCAGGCCTTTCAGGGGAAATCGTGGGCATTTTGGTGGGTGGTGATTTTTACAATAAAAATGCATGATGGCAATTAATTGTACAAAGTGGAGACTAATTAGATATTAAAAATGACAAGTGTAGCTTTTTTCCTTTTTTCCCTGTGTGTAATGAAGTAGTATGAGAGCTTTAGTTTCAAGCAAAACTTTATCTTATCATGTGTTTGTACTGGAAGATATGAAAAATTAGTAGGTGACCCTAAGAATATGTACAACAGAAATTATGTGTATTTCTTTCCTGGAAATAGTCTCTTAGAGAAGATCTTGTGATGGATAGCAAGGAAAGTGTATGGAGTTTAATGAACCCATACTTAGCAACATTTTAAATTATTACCAAATAGGCATAATGTTATTTACACTGCAAATGTACACATTTTTGCACATACTCATATCTGGTCCTTAGTGATTTGTATTTTGTACCTGAAGGTGTATGGTGGAATTTCTCCTTACAGGTGTTCATTTGAATCATCAGACCTTGATGTAATTGTCAGAATAATTTGTTATGAATGAAATAATCTAAATATAATAATAATCATAACCATAATAATGAAATGTGGTTGGTTGGCTTCACTCATTGCTTTATCATTGTTCGATGCCAATTCGCCTGGTTGTTATGGTTCACTGATACACATGGTTTGCCATATGCTACTGAACATAGTATTGTCAACACAGAAATTTAATTGAATGGAGGTATGTGGAACATCATAGTGGGGTGTTGGTGCTGACTATTGTCACCCATTTTATTGTTGTTAGGTAAAGAATGTTTTATGCCCAAGTCTACAAAGTCCACATACAAATGATATGCACCTGAATTGTATCAATAACAAACCACATGATGAGCCATGGAATACCATTTTTTATCTCTGTTACATACATCATATATGGTTTATTGTAATGAATACATTTTGGAAGTTTGATGCATATAGTGGCATTTGTGAAACCAAGTACGTGTAAAAAGAGTGTACAGAAATTGTAATTGAATGTTTAGAACATTGTCTAAAGCCCATTTATGCAAATTGTGGTATGTACAGTTGGCAGATTTGCCCGCAGCCTGCAAGTTTCTACATGGCTGAAATGGTTTTTTTCAATCTGTATGCACCTTCCTGTTTGCACACACTTTTAGGTTTTAATAGACTGACGTAGAATGCTTGTATCGAAAATGTATGTTTAAGTGTGTTGTTACTGTGTGATAGATATTGTTACAGAGTAATTATATTGGCCATATAGTAAGAGTATATGTACACCTTCTATAAAATGTGTGGTCAAGTATTTACCCTTACAAAATCAAAACATGGATTTATTTTTGTTCGTTTATATTGCATTATATGATACTTTCATTATTCAGCACAGGAGGAGTACATATAAAACAATGTTACATTTGGGTAAAATATGCCACTCCAAAGCATATTGAATGAATCTCTTCTGATCTCTAATTCCAGTGCCTGTCCAGAAACACCATTTTTCACAGAGAAGTTTCCTATGCTTTGACTTATGATAGCACAGTAATGCAACATAAATGAACAAAGCTGCGGTACTGACCTGGGCAGTTTACTCAGGAGTGCTGATGGGCATTTTCCCAAGGAGTACCTGCAATTGACCACTGCATATGTATATTTAGATAGCAAAATTTATTCCGTGGAGAAAGAGGCTGGATATCTGGTGACCTTTGTATATATGCACATTTCTGTATTTATAAAATTTAGTAGGTAGTGGCTGTCCCAGGTTAATTGCTCTTATGGGAAATATGACGAAATAACACAATTACCATTCACAACAAATTATTGAAATTGGGATTTCATGGTGCTAGCGTGGGGTGGTTATTGTGTTAATTGGTAATTGCTTTATTTGAATATATCTGGTCAGATTCACAAGTTAACACGCTTAACGGGAGTGAGCATGTGTCCACGACGTACATAGTGTTTCCACAATGTTGAAGAAAGGCATCGTTTGTGACCTTGGACTGTAACCTGAAGTACTGGAATTGTGATTCTTGAAGTCGCCAGAATGTTTAATGGCAATGGATGACGAAGCCAATGCAACGTAATTCGTTCAGGCCATCGGTTTTTGAGCTGAGCGTCGTGAGCACGGTATAGTAGTTAGCAATGAAGTAGTTAACAAATGTGTCACTAGGTGGCAGTTGGGGAAGTTAATCGATACTTGAAATGCGTCCGATGTGTGGAATCGATTGTGGTTATCGATGTTGGGGCCAGGAACATCGACTGTATACGTGCGTTTATTTTCGCGTTGCGATATTGTAAATACAAGTTTGTGCGTTGAACGTCGCGGTTTTGCACTGTAACGTCTATTGGTTATATGTAACTTGATCAGTAGGTAACCATGGTGGTCTCGCTACTGGAGAGGTGCTCCTGTTCAGTTTCAATTACTTTTTAATTTTTACAATTTCGTAGATCATGTACTTCGTATTGTGGTTCCTGGTTAAAGTGGGATTATTTCCAGTCTACGATGTTCCTTCCAGCTAGTCATTGTTTAATTATGGGAAGTAATTTCTCATATCTTTTTATGACTTTTACATTTTGTGCTTTTGTATATAAAATACAAAATGGATTGTAATGGTTGTTTAGTAAATATGATTTTATTTTGTTCAGACTGTGTGCACTCAAGTTAATGTGAATATACTTGATGTATTGAAATTTCCAAATTTTGTTACATATGTGCTTCGCAACTATGACTTGGATTTTTTTTCAAAGTAATGTAGAGTACGGGTTTAACTTTATGTATGTCCAGATGGCTGTGAACTTGACAGAGGTCTGTAGGAGGAATTTATGTATGTCAGCTTTGGAATACAGAATGTTTGCAAACACACACACATGCACAATCACTGAATTGAGAAAACATTGTTTGACATCAAAAGAGCAGAACTTTGCAAATGTTACATAAAGATTTGTAACTAGTTTTGGTAATGAATGAGGACGTACCTAATGCACTTTTGGTCAGTCTGCTTATGTTTATTATTATTATTTTTTTTTTTGTTGTCTCTAGTCACAGGCCTTTTCTTCCTCATACTTCTCTTGAACCAACAGTGATCCCCACCCCTCTGGGTTCAGGTTTCAGACTGCAGTACTTTCTGTAATGTGTGATGTTCCTAGTACAGTTGTATTTTGTAGGGAATCCGCTGAGTGTTTTCCTGATATGGATTCCATATTTTTCTTTAAACGTTTTGTTACCGTTCCGGTGGCACCAATTATTGTGTCTCTGTACATAAAATCTTTTACTACTACTGCTACTGCTGCTGCTGCTGCTGCTGCTGATAACTACTATATGTGGTCTACATGTTTTGGCCTTTCTAGGCCATCATCAGGGAGAAACCAAATGCAAGAGGAAAAATGTATAAAGCACTAGTGTGTAACATGATTAGAATATATAACTTTTGTGTGTTTGTGTGAAACAGTAGCAAGCTAAATTATATGCGATATAGTATATTCACATACGCAGTATACCTTTTAATCTAAACTTAAAGGGGCTGCATTCGTACAACTGGATTGCAGAAATACAATAGATGTTCGAAAATTGAATATTGTTTGTAACTTTTTATATGCATGCAAATTGCAACAGTTGAACACACTTTTGCTAATAACAGTTTTGATTTTCCTTGCTTTAATGAATATTCATATTGTGTATATTTAACTTGCTGCTGTATTTTATTTATACATGAGCTGTATTTTCTGATGATGTTACAAACTAGTGTTGTGTACATTTTCCCTTTTGTATTTGGTTTCTCTGTGATGGTGGCTTATACAGGTCCAAAATGTGTATATTATTATTATTATTATTATTATTATTATTATTATTATTATTATTATTATTATTATTATAGCAAACTGACTACAAGTGTGTTATGTTGGACCTTTGGTAGTAATCATCTAATGCCCAGAAAATACGGGGAATATTAAGATCATAACTAGTCATTTAATGCCCTTATGTTATTGGCTGTGGTATGACCATTGTGTCTTGTTCATAGCAAGTTTTGCTGCTGTTATTACAGAGTGCATGCTGAAGAAAATTTTATGGCCTCACCTGTTGGAAATGAAGCAGTATGTCGGTTGTCCCGGAGGCAGTGATGTTGAGACTAGGAATGTAGACGGTACTAAATGATACTTTTGTGCATTTATGCTATGCTTTCAGAGCAACATTGTGACAGCTAGGATTTGTTGTTCTACGGTTTGCAGAATACAGACAACTTGTCTGCAGTGTTTTAATAGTCACAAATGCATGCCAATTGTGCAAAGTGCACTGCCTGTAAACACATTCCTGTGAATGGGCATTCATTATATATAGCTGACAAAGCTAAAGGCATGACTTATATTTATTTGGTATTTATTATTGTTGATGGCGGTTCATCCTTCACAGTGTTGGGTAGCATTTGGAATGCAGCTTATCATGCAAGATGCAGGATTATCCTGCCATGTGAACATACTTTTTGCAGCTGTTATGGTAGAAACTGTGCACTGTCAGTCACATAAGTATGTGCATGATTTCAGACTTTGGTAGTCTGTTTACAGTTGACTCTCCAGACGTAAAAGTCCTTCTGTCTAGTGGTTTCCTACTTGTGGTTTGCACCATTTTCATTTCAGCAGCAGTAGTAACCTTTGTTGAGCAGAGGTTCTTCTGTGTAGACATGTACTAATTATAAGGCCTTGTATTTGGATGTATGAAAAACCTTCTTCAAAAACAGTTTCTTATGCTTTCCAACATACCTAGGTTGCTGTCTGTGAGATGGTTCCAGATTGGACATAGATTAACACAGAGTTTGTCTTACCCCTGAACAGACTGGTAGCCCATTAAGATGAGGTAAACTTGAAGTGGCTGATATCATTCATGCCACTGATAGTAGCTATTGTTGTCTCATGTGCATATCCTAAAAGCTGTTCATAATGCCTGTAGATGGATATCTAGAGGTTTAAAGAAATGCATTTTGTGAAATTTCACGTTCTCACATGTCATGTGGTTGTTTTTTGGGTTTCTGTCCCTTACGAAGAGCATTTGAAGTGTCCACCTCCTACCCCTGCCAAATCATTTGGGATTAGTAATTAATACTTTGGTGATCACTTCAAAAACCACTTGCACTTCCCCCTTCTCTGCACCAGTCGCCATATCATTGGCATACATCTAGAAGACAGTTAAGGTGCCCCATGTCTAGAATTAGGAGGCAGGCAAGTATCTAGAGGAAGGTTTGATGTGGAGGGTGCTGCTGTATTTCCTTTCTGGCAGCTAAGTTTGCAGAATGAAAATAAAGTAACAACTGTTTGGACAATGATTCCATTATTGTTTGTTTTCAGTTAAAATTAAGAATTCTAAAAATTGAGATGCATTATGTAGATTTGGATGTTCTTATTCCTACCTAGTGTGGCACTGTGTAAAAAATAAATAGGGTATTTTTACAGTAAAATTCCATTAATCTGGCATCCATGGGACTGGACAGGTGCCAGATTATCTGATATTCTGGATTATCATAGAGTACCTATACTGATATAAGTTCTTACAGGTGACTTTTGTTATTGCTCCTGTATTTGGACTGAACAACTAGTCTAAAAGTATTCCATTTGGATATCTCCTTCATCTGCCAGTCCAGGATCAACACTGTCTTCTGTAGTCTTCATAGTTGAAGAATTTGATGGAGTAGGAGACGAGGAGTGAGGTGATGTCTCAGCAGCTGATGTACACTCCTGGAGTCCTTTCTGAACATGTTAATGAGATCTTCCTGCTTTGTTGAAGCTCAAGTCTGGTAAAAAGCAAAACTTTGGTCTTGGGATTACTCTCCTCAAGTGCTGTTTTAGATAATGGATTAAAGGAATTTTGCTGCATTTTCTTTATAATATGCCTTACTGGTTTACTGTCTACTTCAAAATGACTGATCTATACCAGATTTGCTTCATTTTATCTAGTATGCAGTAAAAAATGAAACCCTATATTACAAAAATTTTGTTCGCAGTCATCACATTGTATTAGTTATTTATATCATCATCATCATCATCATCATAATATTTTTGTTGGAGTAAGAGAAGTCATCCAAGACAGAAATTTTTAAATTGTGTTGTTTCCATCATTGTGGTTAAGATTGAATGTGTCAAAGGTGTTAATTGTGAATGGCTAAATTGACAGTTTGCAGTAAATAGTAATTTTTCATGTTTGAGTGACTGTGTCAGTTGAGTTCGTCAATTTATTGTGCAACAGAACATGCAGGCTTATTGACTGTATCCTGCGCTGAAAGTGACAAGATCTGTTCCCACAATGGATACCAGTAACAATATTGGGATTTTTTTAAACACCTTAAAAACTGAAACATAAACTAACTTCTGTTACAGCTTTAGTCAAGAAGGAGAGGAGGGGTGTTGAAGATACATGTTTTAATTATTTAGAAGTAAAATAGCATCAGGTGGTGTATTGTTGATTTCAAACTTTCGCTGTGTTCTGAATGTTGTGTACAACAGCATCAGGTGGTGTTGCAGTTGCTTCAAGCTAGAAAATTCTGTCACTGAATACAAATACATGAGGACTTATGTGGTTAACAAATGTTCTGTGGATTTGTCTTACAAGATTAATAATTACATAGGGTGATACATGGAGAAAAATAAGTGGAAAACTTTAAGTGATGAAAAAGTATGATTGTTCAATGACCTGTGGACAGCTTCTAAAAAATATGGATTTCCAGCTAATTATCATAAGTTATGAATAAAAATCCCAAATTGGATAGTTTGGCTTATATGATTGGCTATAATGTTCAGGAATGGAACAGGATGGTGGAGAAAAATTGTGGGAGAAATGTAAGACAATAATTCTGTGGCTGAAGAGGTGGTGGGCATTATGGAACCAGCAAATAGAGGAATGTGGTTTGATGCTGTATGCTAGACAGCCTCAGAAGACAAAAACAAAGCGTATAGGAAGATGCAACTAGGATCCGGTACCAGGAGCTTAATGGAAGAGTACAAGGAAAAGAGAAGAAAAGAAGTAATTTATAAAAGAATAATAAAAAAAGAATGAATGAGCATGGAATGTGAAAACATGGAATTGCTAAAGAAACAACATGAATGCAGAAAACTGTACAAGAAAATTAACTTGGCTAGAAAGAAGTTCAAGCCAAGAGTTAATATATGTAAGAATGGGGATGGGTTATTAACAAGTAACAAAGAGGAGATATTTGACAAATTATTAAATGGAAGTAAGTATAATAATGAGTTACTTTTACTACCTTAAGTACTAATCACATATTGATGGGAAAGACAGGGGACACAACCGATGCCCCACTACTGAGGAAATTGAAACAGCACTGAAGAAATAAAAAATAAAAATTCATGAATAATAAAGCCCCTGCCAGACATTATTCCAGCTGAATTTGGCAGTGATACATTAAAGCAATGGCTGAAGCATAAATTTTCATCAATATGGATGAAAGAAGACATCCCAGAAGAGTGGCTTAAAGGAACTGCATAAGAAAGGTGACCATTTGGAATGTGCTAACTATAGAGGCTTAACTCTGTTAAATGCAATATATAAGGTATTTTCTAATATCTTGTACACAAGACTCCTTCCTCATGTTGAAAGCAACTTGGACCTTACTGGGGGGGGTTTCTCCCAAGAAAGTCAGTGATAAATTAAATTTTTGTGTTGTGACAAATTTTGGAAAAGATGAAAGAATGTAGAATCTCCATCCTCCTACTTATTATTGATTTCAAAAGTGCATGTAACAGCATTGACAGGGAGCGAATGTATGAAGCCATGAATGAACTAAATATTCCAAAAAATTAATCAGGTTGGTAAAAATGGTAATGTCTAACATGCAGAGCCAAATCAAAATTCAGTAGAAACTCGTAGCAACTTTCATAATACATAAGGTTGTTCAACAGTGAGACACACTGGCATGTCTTCTTTGTAATATAACATTGGAATATGCAACTAGAAAATCAGGCCCAACTTCTTTCCTATGCTTAAGACATAGTTATCATTGGCGGGTCTTTAGCATCGGTGAAAAAAGCTTTTTATTTACTTTAAGTCACAGCTACTTTCCAGGAAGACAAAAATTCTTATATATAAAACACTTGTGAGGCCATTACTTACATACGCCGCAGGAACCAGGACTATAACAACAAACGAAGAAGGAATACTGAGTCTTCTCGAAAGGAAAATCCTTCACAGGATATATGGTCCAATATGAGAGAGAGAGCGGTGGCAGAAGAGATATGATAGAGAAATAAAAGAACTTTACAGTGAACCGAATATAGTTAACATAAAATAATATAGTAGACTGAGGTGGGTGGGCCATATGCAAATGGATGAAAATAAATTACCTAAGTAGATATAATGGACAAACCCTGGAGGGTGGCTGGCTGAAATGAACATGGGTTGATGAGGTAGAGGAAGATGCAAGGAAAATGGGTTGTAGAAATTGGCTGGCAGCTGCCCAGGATAGAGGTCGGTGGTGACATTTGCTAGAGGAGGCCAAGACCCACTCAGTCCTGTAGAGCTGATGATGGTGATGATAGTGTTCACAAATAAGAGAAGGTGCATTTGCAAATATTGTACAATCTTGTGAAATTGAGTATGAGAAGTACCTCAAACTTAGGACTTTGGTTATGAAACAATGTGAAATTGTTAGAAAGCACGAGAAATGTCTAACAAGCATGGACAGGCTTACAACCATATGACATTGTTGCTCTATGCTCATACAGTTACAGGTACTTAAAAAACAAACTGTAAGAAAATTACATGATTTAAAAAGGGAAGCAGACGCAGCCAGAAGTAGATCCAGATTGTTATGTATGGTACATATTATTTATCCCTGTGAGAAACAGATCATACGACTGAGAGGCCATGAAGATGCGGGGTGTATGTCAGAGGAACTGGGTGATAGAAATTTTTATGCTTGGTTTGATTTGGGATACTCTTGAGGGCAAAGTTACGAACTATACATTTACATGGTCTGTTTCATGGAGTAAGAAAATTGTGACATACCGTTCAGCTCTGTGTTCTTATTTCTTGTCATACATTTTTAATTCATGCTTATCAGACTCTGCCTCAGTTTTGGTCACTGGAAGTCAGTTTGGTGTAATATTTGAAATGCACATTCATTCACCTGTTGGCAAGGATAACTGTTATACCTGAAAAAAACTGTCAAGGATATAAAGCCTCATTCCACTGTTATGTGATTGAAGTCACTGCATCAGACTTGGTAGGTTTCATGGCATGCCTCTTTGCTGTTTAAATAATTCATGTATCTAATAACTCCATCTGTTGAAACTTCAGTTGGAATACAGTGATTTGTCTAAGAAGACATGTTTACATTTATGCAGTATATGTGTGTGTGGGAGGATCAGAAAATTCCTGGACCTCAATCATAATTTGTAGTTAAAAGGGTATGTCACCATCAATTACTGCCAGTCTGCACATACAGACTTGCTCCAGCATTCCTACCGTTGCTGGGAACACCCCAGGACATCCTTTTTGGTATGGATGTGAGAACTGGTGTTATATTCTGCTAAATTTCTTCTTTCAATGCAAAATTATGACTTTGATTTCAGTCTTGAATCTTGGAAAGAGCCAGAAGTTGCATAGAGGGTGATGTGCATAATACAGTGGCTGTGCGATGGTTATAATTTGTTTCTTCACCAGAAACTATTCTGTGATGGAGGTGTCACAAGGAGAATTGTCATACACTTACTGCATTGACAGTTCTCCCTTCAAAATGCTCTGAACCAATCTGTGTGATATGCCAGGTTTGTTTGCTGTCTGTTCAGATATCACACATTCATCTGGTGTCACAATTGTGCAGACTAGGGCCACATTTTAATTGCTCCTTGATGTTTCTGGCCTGTTGGCAGTGACTCATCTTATGATTTATGACTTTAAATTGTTTGTACCAATTGTAAACAGCATAGTTTTTTAAGAGCATGATGTCCACAAACAGCATTGAGTCCTACAAGAGTTTTTGCTTTTGCTTTCCATAGTTTGCATTCATCTTCCAAACACTAAAACATCAGTGTAGCTGGTCCCATTGGCCATGCAATCTAAGGAGTAGGTCTGCGGCTGCTTGCCTGCTGAGATTGTGGGTTTGAATCCCGCTGGGTGCATGGATGTCTAAGTGTTGTGTGTTGTCAGGTGGAGGTCTCTTTGAGGAGCTGATCACTCATCCAGAGGAGTTCTTGTGAGTGTGGTGCATTGTTGTGTGTGATCTAGAAACCTCATGAATGAGGAGGCTGTAATGCCAAAAAAGAGAAAAAAGAAGTATGCTCAACAGCATACAAGAAAAAAATAATTTATACCTTCTGCAGTGGAATATCTCTGCTGTTGGTAATTCAGTCAGCAGCAGACTGATCTGCATTAAATGAACGTCAAGATTAGTGAAAGATGCTGAACTGTAATAAGTACATTTTGGAAACGTACATTAAATTGGAGAATGCCCTCCCACATTTCACGTAAAGAAACTGCTTATTTGCAGTAGATAGCTGGTGTGTTTTTTGGGCATTATAGCTATTCATCCTTTATTATATAGTTTTTAATGTTTATCAAGGCAAGTGGTAGCACTACAGTAACAATTATGAAAAGCTTTTTCATGTACCACAGGACAAACATATGTGCCTTGAATAGGATTTGGAACTTCCCCATTGTGTGTCTGTGAAACTTGTGTGACTTGGACTGTATGAGTGATAGCTTGCTTCTCATTGAATTTATTGTTCATTGTGATGATACAGCCACTGTTTTTATTGTTGAAATCTCAGAAATAGCAGTGGTTTTCTTATAAATTCCAAATACAGTTTTGTAGACTTTGTATGAAGAAGTATTGATTAGACTCAGCATAAATTGGGAATCTCAAGCCTGTAAATTTTCAGACACTCAGCAGGTGTTACTCGTAAAATCATCTTTTGGGTTATAATGTTTGGCATCATCAGGTCATGCTGAATATCAGCATTCTGACCAGCAAGTCCAGGTGCATGGACCAGCTGAGAGGGGAGGCAGTGGAGATATAGCTGCACCCCATCTACAAGAACTTGGAGCATGGTTTCTCGCCAGGTTGAGGAAACCTCACATCCATTCCATAAATGAAAGGAAGCAGAAGGCATCCTGCAGGAATGAGATAGTGTTGCCCTTCTGAGTGGCCCTATCTGTTTCCTGTGTGAATTAGACATACTTTTCATATTCTCCCTCCCAATCTCTGCATCTGAATATTTATACAGTTGCTTTTATCCTAGCTGAAATTTGTAACTTACCTAGATTTGTTCACCATTAGATCGTTTTGTCGTCATCGTCATTGTCATCTACAACAACAGCAACTACAACATTGAAACAGTATGTGCACACAAGTATTTTTACTGATGATGAGGCTTGATTTTTGCACATTTGCAACAAAACTTAAGAGCTGCACCTGCTAACTTTCCAATGTATGTATGTCTCATCATCCATCTGCCCATCATCTGCTGTTACTTTTGAGGATGCAAACGCTGCTGAATGTATTTTCAGGTAACTTCATATAGTGAAGTTTTTCTAACATTTTATTGATACATTCCAGTTCTCCTAAAAACTAAAGTTGATAACGAGGATGTACATGCACTTCTGCTTACATTTTGAGTGTATCTCGCTTGTTTAAACATAAGGTACATTAAAAGCTGAAACATGAATTTTATGATGAGTACTAACTTTCTAAGTGCATGAAAGTGTAGGGCACAATAAAGGGTTAAATATTGCTCCCTTATATCGGGCCTGTTTATTTCTGTTGGGGTGTCATATTTGTTGTTCTCCATTCCTCCTCTTTAAAGAGCATGCGATGCTGCTCCAGTCTCCAAACTTGAATTTGCTTTCTATAAGTTCTGTAATAAAGGGAAATGTAAGACAAACTGTACATTTGAACCAGCTGTACAATTCAATGTCACATGGTTCACTGTTAGCTTACAAAATTGCAAGAAAATCTAGCTTTGGGTATGCAGCCCTTCCTGCTGTCAGTGAATCTTCACCTTGTATTTGCCCTTGTATGTTATTCACTTTTATTTGTGAGTTAATTCTTCAAAACATTAGTAATATTGGATTCATACCAGCTGCCTCATCCTCATCCTTATTTCTTTCACAGTACTGTGTGCAGAAGTTTGGTTGTCATATACATCAAATCTCATGTCTTGTATATTTAGATGCCAACCTTCTCTATTTAATTTCTCAATTTCCTGTTTCACTGTATTTCTTTTGGTCATGTAGTCCAGTCTGGTTTCCTCAGATTTTGTAAATTTCTCAACTATGTATTTTTCTTATCATCTTGTTATTAATTATCAGTATCTTTTTTTGGGGGGGGGGGGTCCTTTCTTTTCAAATTTCTTCATTTGCCTTGAGTCCCTTCATCGTATTGAATGCATTGGTCCAGCCCCTCAGCTTTCTTCTCTTTGTTAAATAGTGTACTATGCCAATACTTACACTACTTC
>Ga0123357_10001884_pt1 | contig 22787 bp, 21 predicted proteins | sample TergutEmb28metaG_FD_89873 | JGI IMG/M metagenome (GOLD analysis project Ga0123357, IMG submission 89873) | Embiratermes neotenicus P4 segment gut microbial communities from Petit-Saut dam, French Guiana - Emb289 P4 | ecosystem: Host-associated > Arthropoda: Insects > Digestive system > Gut ... | reverse complement strand
CATGGTGATGCTTATCCTCAAACGCCGCTACTGGTACTGGTTTGCTATCATCGGTTTACATAAAATCGGCGCAGTAGCTATCCCTGCTACGCATCTGCTGACAAAAAAAGATATTGTTTACCGTTGCAACGCTGCCGACATCAAAGCGCTTGTCTGCGTAGGCGAGCCGTTAGTGACGCAACACATCGACGAGGCGATGCCCGAATGTCCGACCTTGAAGCGCCGCATTTCCATCGGACCGGAAACGCCTTCCGACTGGCTCGACTTCCGGCAGGGACTGGCAGAGGCGAAACCGTTTGTTAAGCCGCTTCATCCAAGCGAAAACGGCGATATTATGCTTTTGTATTTCACTTCGGGAACAACCGGCGAACCTAAAATGGTCATTCATAATTACACTTACCCTTTGGGACATATCATCACCGCCGGCTATTGGCAAAATTTGAACGCAAAAAGTCTGCATCTGACCGTCGCCGATACCGGATGGGCGAAAGCCGCTTGGGGAAAGCTTTACGGACAATGGATTATGGGCGCTTGCGTTTTTGTGTATGACCACGAGAAATTTGTGCCTACCGAATTGCTGAAGGTGGTACAGGATTATAAAGTCACTTCTTTCTGCGCTCCGCCGACTATTTACCGTTTTATGATTTTGGAAGATTTGTCGAAATATGATTTTTCTGCATTGGAATATTGCGAGGTAGCTGGCGAACCGCTTAATCCTTCGGTCTTTGATGCCTTTTACGAAGCTACCGGTTTGAAACTGATGGAAGGTTTCGGACAAACGGAAACATCAATTACTATCGCTAATTTCCCGTGGATGGAACCCAAGCCCGGTTCAATGGGTATGCCAAGCCCTGCCTACGATATGGATTTGCTAACGCCTGACGGACGAAGCGCTGAAGACGGCGAACAGGGCGAAATCGTTTTCCATACCAACCGCTGGACGCCGGTAGGCTTATTTATGGGTTATTACCGTGACAAGGAATTGACGGATAACGTTTATTACGACAATACATATCATACCGGCGATATAGCTTGGCGCGATGAAGACGGTTATTATTGGTTTGTAGGCAGAAACGATGATGTCATCAAAAGTTCGGGCTACCGCATCGGTCCTTTTGAAGTAGAAAGCGCGCTGATGACTCACCCTGCAGTAGCCGAATGCGCCATCACCGGCGTACCGGATGAAGTGCGCGGACAAGTGGTGAAAGCAACCGTCATCCTTACGGCAGCTTACAAAACTAAAGCCGGAAATGAATTAATCAAAGAAATTCAAGAACATGTAAAAAATGTAACTGCGCCTTATAAATATCCGCGCATCATTGAGTTTGTCGATGAATTGCCAAAAACCATCAGCGGGAAAATTCGGAGGGTGCAAATACGGGGAGAGAAAAAGTGACGCTCGCACGATGCAACTTTTTCTTTTTTCAACCGTCTTAATAAACAGAGATGAGGCAAAACAAATTTAAAACGATCCTGTTGCCAATCAGCGATAAGCTATTTCGTTTAGCCTTAAGTATCACCGGAAGCAAAGAGGATGCGGAAGACGTTGTCCAAGATGTTCTTTTCCATATTTTGAAAAAAGACGATTGGGAGAAGATTGAAAATATCGAAGCATACTGTTTTCGCTCAACACGAAATCGAGCGTTGGACACGATTGCTTTGAAAGATAATCAGGCAGTAGCGCTTCCCGAAAATTTCGATTATCCTTTGCCGGAAAATATCGAACGGCGAATAGAAGCGCAGGAGCAAATCGGCTTAATTGAAAATTGGTTGACAAAATTGCCCGAAAAACAACAAACCATTTTTCGATTAAGAGAATTTGAAGAGTTGAGTTATAAAGAAATAGCTTCAATTCTGGATATTACTGAAGAACAAGTGAAAACAATTTTATTCCGGTTACGCCGGAAATTAAAAGAATATTTTGATAAAGATTAAAATGACATCCGAACAGATTAAACAGCTTTTGGAAAAATATTGGGCAGGTAATACTTCATTAGAAGAAGAACGCGCATTAAAAGCATTTTTCTCGGAAGATGCAATTCCGGAAGAACTAAAGAAGTATCAGCCTTTATTTTTATGGAAAACCAAGCAAGTGCAACTAAAAGGAAACAGCGAGCTGAAAACAGGCATTAAAAAACAGCTTAGCTTTCAGTGGTATTCTTTCCTTAAAATTGCGGCTTCAGTTTTACTGATTTTTACATTAGGAATCGGTTTTTACACGCATTATGAGCAGGAAAAACAGATGGATAAAATTTTCTCCGAAACTTATTCCAACCCGGAAGACGCCCTGAAGGAAACAAAAAATGTGATAGGAAAAATATCTTCCGCACTCAATTTGGCAAAAAGCAAGCAAGATGAATTGCAAAAGATTGATTCATTGGAACAAACTCCTAAAAACAATACGGTCGAATGATGAATAAATATCTGTTGATTTGCTTCTTTCTTTGGATGAGCTTTTCGGTCTCAGCGCAAGATATAATATCGTCCTTTATTGATAAACACGAAAAAGACGATAATCTGGAGATTGTTTCAATCGGAAAGAAAATGATGAAAACAATGGATTCTCTAACCATGGATAATCCGGATTTGAAAGAAGCAATCAAAGATTTAGAATCAATTCGCATCGTTTCGTCAAAAGACAGCGATTTGGATAAGGAATATTTCAATTCTGCGCGGGATTTGTTATCAAAAGCTAAGGGTTTGAAAGAATTTTTCTCAATGAATGAGCAAGATAAGGAATTAATTGTAATGATTCGAGAATCGAAAGATTCGATTAAAGAATTAATTCTGCTTTCGGAGCAGCCCGACGAATTTAATCTGATTTCAATCAGTGGAATCATTGATTTAGACGTTCTGCTTAAATATTCCGAAGGGTTACATATAAAAGAACTAAATCAATTAAAAACAATTAGACGCAATCGATAAATTTTCAAACTAACTTTTTTATCAAAATGAAGAAAGCGGTGGGGCGGGAGTTTCGCCGTTTTTGCTTTCTAATTTTTTAAGCGCCGCATATTGTTCCCCGACATCCGCTAAATCAAGATAAGCCGGATGAACAAAATTCAAGTACTTCAAAATTTTAAATGCATTAAAATAAGAGAAAAATCGCTTGCGAAAATTCGGAAGAGAAGCCGTATGCCGGTTAATTTCTTCTACTTTGGAAAGAAAATCGTCTTCCTTGAGAAATAAAAGAAGATATTCAGGTAAATCGCCGATGCAACTTTCAATTTCTTTCTGCGGTTTTTTGAAAAAATAATTGATTCTATCGAAAAAGTCCTTCAATGTTTTGAAGGCATCCACTTGATAGGAATATTTTGCTAATTGATTATCATTTAGCATTTTTTGCAAAGCCGGACCGGTTCCGAAAGGCACTCGGTCGGAAGTCCGTGCAGCAGGATAAACGCAAGTAGTATCAATAAAACGCGTTCTGCCAAGCGGAAAAACTTTCTGCAAAAAATAAAAATCTTCGCCCGATTGCTGTTTTCCCATGCCGCCCGCTTTGAGATATGCCTCAGCCGTCACCGCAAACGCAGAACCAATAGTGAAATACGGATACGGATAACCGCAATATTCCAACGCACAGCGATAATAGCGCAAATACGCTTCATAATTGGTTGCAGCAATTCGCAAAGGATCGGAAACATCCAACTGTTCAACCGGATGATGAAATTCAATGGTTGCCGAATGAAGCCGGTATGCTTTGAAATTCCGGTAAATTTCCGTTAAGTAGTTAGGCGCTACCAAACAATCGGCATCCAGACTTACGATAATCCCCGCCTTGTCGCCATTCAGATGCCGGAGCGCTTCTTCCATTCCCAATTTGCGCGGAAGCCCCGCTCCTGTCTGGCGACCCGGAAGATTTTCGATTAAAACAGGAGTTAAGAAAAAAGTAGAAGAATTATTCGCCGATGCAAAATCCATCATTTGACGATACGAATCTCTGTTCATCGTCACAACCTCATCCTTATCAATCCGGTATGAATTAATTAAAAGAATAATTTCGACAGGGAAATTTCCACGCTCGCAATTGAAAAGGCTCTGGACGGTTCGAATAAGCTCAGGCTCCTTATAACAAGGAATAACGACTATCATTTGGACGGTACGTACCGCGCATTTAAAAATTCTATAAATTCGTTGGTGATATCATAAGAATCGTCCGCATAAAGAATATTATCGGTACCGGCGCTGCTTAAAATTAGCTGGTATTTCTTCGGGGTATTAAACAGTTTTAAAGATGAAATGATAGTGTCCGTAATCTGTTGACCCACTTGCATTTGTTCGTTTGATAATTCTTTATCAGCCTGACTTGCTAAATTATCCAAATCCTGTTTTTGTTTGATCAGCCTGCCTTGCTCCTGGTCTTGTCTTTCCTGACTGATAAAGGCGTTCATTTGCGCCTTTTGTTGAAAATCAGCAACGGCTTTGTTCCATTGATCCGCTTTCTGATTAATGACTAATTTTTTATCCTCCACTTTCTTTAAGAGAGCGTTATTCAAATCAATAGAATACTTGTATTTTAATAAAAGCGAATCTGTCCGGATATAGGCTATCGGCAAATGAGCAGTACTCGTTGAGTCCTTAGAAATTCCGGCTGTCTCCAACAATTTTGCATCGCCCTTTCTACCGGTAAAATGTAAAACAAACAATACAATGACTGCGGCTATTAAAATCCCATTAATAATGTAGTTACTATTTTTCATATTAAAAATTTTTATGTGAAATTTGATTATACTTTCAATTTGCGAGTGCAAATATAATTAAAATATAAATAGCCTTACATCTTATTTGAATAATCTGTTTCTTTTTGTTCAATTTTTTAAAAAATATTCAAATGTTTTAAGAAGAAATCGTTGTTTCTCTCTGAATAAAATGTTAATTTTGCAGCCAAATAAAACGTTTTTATTTATGGCAAAAGATATAAAATTTAGTTTGGTTTATCGTGATATGTGGCAATCGTCCGGTAAATATCAACCACGGGTTGACCAACTGCAGCAGATTGCTCCTGTGATCATAGAAATGGGCTGTTTTTCAAGAGTTGAAACCAATGGAGGAGCTTTTGAACAGGTAAATTTACTCTTCGGGGAAAATCCCAACAAGGCTGTCCGCGAGTTTACAGCTCCGTTCAATCAAGTAGGAATCCAAACGCACATGCTCGACAGAGGATTGAACGGACTCCGGATGAACCCTGTTCCTTCCGATGTAAGGAAACTGATGTATAGAGTAAAGCATGCGCAAGGAGTGGACATTACCCGTATTTTTTGCGGTCTGAACGATGTCCGCAACATTATCGCATCCATTCAATACGCCAAAGAAGGAGGAATGATTCCGCAAGCAGCTTTGTGTATTACGTATTCGCCGATTCACACCGTTGAATATTATGTGAATATGGCGGAACAGTTGATTGAAGCCGGAGCAGAAGAAATCTGCCTGAAAGACATGGCGGGCATTGGTCGTCCATACAGTATTGGACAGATTATCAAAGGAATAAAAACGAGGCATCCGAATATCCCCGTTCAATATCATGGACACACGGGACCCGGATTTTCCGTAGCCTCCATGCTCGAAGCCGCAAGGAATGGCGTTGATTATCTGGATACGGCAATTGAACCGTTATCGTGGGGAATGGTTCACCCTGATGTAATCACAATTCAAGCGATGCTGAAAGACGCCGGTTTCTCGGTTCCCGACATCAATATGGAAGCTTATATGGAAGCGCGCCGGCTGACACAAGAGTTTGTTGACGATTTTCTTGGATTTTTTATTGACCCAAGCAATAAAATTATGACTTCGCTGTTGGTAGGATGCGGACTTCCGGGCGGAATGATGGGTTCGATGATGGCAGACTTGAAAGGTATGCACAACGCTATCAATATGGCGCTTAAGCAAAAAGGCAAAAAGGAAGTTACATTGAATTATTTAGTGGTTCAACTTTTCAAAGAAGTGGAAACTATTTGGCCTATGCTTGGTTATCCTCCTTTGGTAACGCCTTTCAGCCAATACGTGAAAAATATTGCCTTGATGAATATTTTAGCTAACGCAAAAGATGAACCGCGCTTCTCGACGATCGACAAAGACAGTTGGAATATGATTCTCGGAAAAATGGGAAAACTTCCCGGTCCGTTAGCGCCCGAAATTATTGAATTGGCGAAAGCGAATCAATTGGAATTTTATGAAGGTGATCCGCAATTGCCTTTCCCCGACGATTTGGAACGTTTCCGTCAGGAAATGCAAGCCAACGGATGGGATGCAGGTCAGGACGAAGAAGAATTGTTTGAATTTGCGATGCACGAACGTCAATACCGCGATATGAAATCCGGAGCTGCTAAAAATCGTTTCAACCAGGAACTGGAACAGGCGAAAGAAAAAGCAGGAACGCCCATTATCATCAAGCGCCCCGTCGTTGAAATTCCCATGTTCAACTTTGAAGAAATAAGCAAGATATATCCGTCAGCCAAACCTATACATGCGCCGTGTAAAGGGCAGGTAATCTGGCAATACGATCTGATGGACGAATCAACGGCTCCTTTTGAAGGTTCTACCATCAAAGCCGGCGACAACCTCTGCTATATTCAAAATTTCTATGGAATCGAACCGGTTGTAGCCGGTTACGAAGGAACGATTGTCGGCACGTATGTCGATCAAGGAAAGGAAGTTCAAAAAGGAGAAATTCTGGCGTTTATTAATTGAGGGATTAACCGAGAAGTTGATTATATATCCTCCGGACTTTCAGACCGGCATCTTCCCATGTAATGGCGTCAACTTCTTTTTTCCCTTCTTCTTTTAAGTATTCATACATACCGGGGTAGGTAATGATGGAATACATCGCATCCGCCATTGCTTCAATATCCCAATAGTCGGTTTTGATTGCGTTGTTGAGAATTTCAGCGCATCCCGACTGTTTGGAAATAATGGTTGGAACGCCGCATTGCATAGCTTCAAGCGGCGAAATGCCAAATGGCTCGGATACTGAGGGCATGACATAAACGTCGCTCGATTTGAGAACTTCATACACTTGCCGCCCCTTCATGAATCCTGTAAAATGAAACTTGTCGGAAATGTTCCGTTGAGCGGCTAAACGAATCATCTGGTTCATCATGTCGCCGCTGCCCGCCATGACAAAACGGACGTTTTGGGCTTTTTTCAATACGCGGGCGGCAGCTTCTACAAAGTATTCGGGACCTTTTTGCATGGTGATTCGTCCTAAAAAAGTAACAACTTTATCCTCCGTTCCTTTTTTTGAGCCGATAGCTTCTATTTCAGAACTTAACGGTTCAACTGCATTATGGACGGTAGTTACTTTTCTGGGGTCTTGATGATATTTTTCGATGACTGTGTTCCGCGTCAGATTACTTACGGTAATGATGTGGTCGGCATGATCCATACCGTCTTTTTCAATGCTATAGACTTGTGGATTTACTTTTCCCCGGCTCCGGTCGAAATCGGTTGCATGAACGTGAATAACTAACGGTCGTCCGGTAATTGTTTTTGCATGAATGCCTGCCGGATAGGTGAGCCAGTCGTGCGAATGAATAATATCGGCATTGACAGTCCTTGCAATGACGCCGGCTACAATCGAATAGTTGTTAATCTCTTCGAGCAGATTACCCGGATATCGTCCGGAAAATTCGATGCAACCCAAATCGTTGGTCTGAAAATAACTGAAATCAGCGTAAATATGGTTTCTCAAATCATAATATAATTGAGGATCCATATAGTTGCCGACTCGTTGCTTGACATAATCCCAAGGAACATCTTTCCAAACAATGGGCGTATTACCGGCGCCTATCATGCGCAGGAAACTTTGGTCTTCGTCGCCCCAAGGTTTAGGCATGACAAATGTAATCTCCATATCGGATTGTTTCGACATACCTCGCGTCAAACCAAAACTTGCGGTTCCTAATCCTCCCAATATGTGGGGCGGAAATTCCCAACCAAACATCAAAGCCTTCATATTATGATAATTATGAATTATAAATTATGAATTGTCAATTACTTCGTTATAATTTTCCAATAATTTCAATATGCGCAAAATAGATGCCACATTCATGGCAAAGGATATGGCTCCTCCGCTTTGGAAAGGAGGATTTCCATCGTAAAGTTCCGATAATGTTCCGATGCAATGCAGGTTCATCTCATCGTCTAATCCTATTAACATGCGTTCGGTAAAGGAGATTCCGCTAAATTGGTACAGGCGCAGATAAGCCTCCAGAAAGAATCCCAACAGCCAGGGCCAGGCGGTTCCCTGATGATAAGCCAAATCGCGGTCTTTTTGCGGTCCGATATAATAGGGACGGTATCCTTCGCTTTTAGGACTTAACGAACGGACTCCTTTGGGGGTCAACAGTTCTTTTGTAATAATATCCAATACGGCTTTTTTTTGTTGCTTATTCAACGGCGAATAATCCAATGCAATAGCAAACAGCATGTTGGGACGAACGCTCCAATCGACGTAAGCGCCGTCAATAAAATCGAACAGATAACCGTAGCCATTCACAAAGGTTTCAACAAACGAGGCGCCTGTTTTGGCGGTAATTGCATCCAACTGTTTAACCCGTTCGGCGTTTTCCTGTGCGCCGGCTAATTCGGAAGCAAATTTCAAAGCATTGTACCATAGAGAATTAAATTCTACAATATAACCCGAACGGGGAACGATTGGCTTGCCGTCAACAGATGCGTTCATCCAGGTAATCGCCGTATTTTTTCCGTCCGAATAGAGTAGTCCGTTATTCTCCAGAACCAGATTGGGATGTTTGTTTTCTATAATGTAATCAATAATCTCCTGAATCAATTCCCCGTATCTTTCCCTGCATTGAGCGATGCCTTGCGACTTTGAATATTGCTGCATAGCCCAGATTGCCCAAAGAAAAACGTCCGGCATTTCAATCTCTTTAATCACTTTATCCCCCGAACCGTTTTTCATATAATTTTGAATAGCGGGAGCGGCGGTAGTCATAATTTTTTCAAAGCGTACAGGGTCGTTAATAGACAGGGTGCATCCGGGCAAAGAGACGAACAAATCGCGCGCGCGGACTTTAAACCAAGGATATCCGGCAATTAAATAAGCGTCATTTTCGGTTGGGCGATGATAAAATTGCTGGGCGGCGTTTTTCAAACAGTTGTAAAAATTGGCGCGCGGCGTTCTGCTTTGTATTTCTTCTTCATATTTATCTTCCAAAACCGCCGGATCGATCAGCGTGTCTCCGCCTGCGAAATAAATTGATTCTCCTTTTTTAATTTCCAGCTCGAAATATCCGGGTACATACAAATCTTCCTTGTAAGGAAAACCCCGTTCCCTCTCTTTTGAATATTCTATGTTTTTATACCAATCGGGTTGAAAAACAAAATTGCAAGGTTTACTAAATTGCATGTACAAATCGGGATAGCCATCGTACATTCGCGTCTTTATGCCGTTTTCCACCAAATCGTAGTGCCGGCTGGCTCTCGGATTAGCTGAAGTTAAGTTATTTACATTCCGGAAAGCGAGAAACGGTTTAAACCGTAAAGTCGTTTTTGAATGAGCGTCAAGCAACGTATATTTAATCATAATCCGGTTATCGTAAGTTGTAAAAACTTTTTCTTTAGACAGAATCACTCCGCCGACCCTGTATGTTGTTTTCGGCATAATGTTGCAATCGTACAGCCGGATGTATTTATGCCCGTTAGGACTAAAATGATTATTATCGAACTGGTGGACGCCCAGATTAAATTCGGCTTCGTGCTGGATAACCGTTTCGTCGAGGGATGAGAGAATCACATGGTTGTCTTCCCCCAGAGCCGGAACCGGCATGACAAGCAAACCATGATATTTACGGGTGTTGCAATCGACAATGGTAGTCGCATGATAAGCTCCTCCCCTGTTGGTGCGCAACATTTCCCTCGTTAACGATTCTTCTAAATTGATTAGCAGGGTTTTATCAAAATTTAAATAGCCCATACTTTATTATTTTATTTTGAGTTTTATTTTATGTTTGTTAATTTAAAGACGAAAATTACTATATATTTTTAGAATAGACAAATAAATTGCTGTTTTTTTATTTATTTTCATAAATTTGCAGTGAAAGTTCAAAGAAAAACGAATGAATTTGAAATTTGAAAAAAAGAGGATTCTCTATGCGCTGTTTTTTCCGGCATTGTTTATTATCCTGTTGTGGTTGGTATTGCTTGTGGAGAAATCGTTAGGAGCCGATTGGGTACGGTGGGGGATTCATCCCTCGAAAATTGACGGATTGAGGGGTATCATCACTTCTCCTTTTATTCACGCCGATGCGAAGCATCTTTTTTCGAATAGCATACCGTTGCTGTTTTTATCCTGGTGTCTGTTTTATTTTTACAGAGATTTGGGGTATGGCGTTTTTCCGGTTTTGTGGATTTTATCGGGATTTTTCACATGGATTCTCGGTCGTGATTCATGGCATATCGGAGCCAGCGGATTGAATTATTCATTGGCTTTTTTCCTGTTTTTCAGCGGCATTTTCCGGCGTTATATTCCATTGATGGCAGTTTCGTTGGTGGTCGCTTTCCTCTATGGAAGTACCGTTTGGAATATGTTCCCCATAGCGGAAATCGTTGATCCTTCGGTTTCGTGGGAAGGTCATTTGGCGGGCGCAGTAAGCGGTTTTTTGTGCGCCTTTATTTTTAGAAAGCACGGACCGCAAAATCCTCCGGAACCGGAAGAAGAGGAGGAGGAAGAGGAAGAAAATGATGATGATGAAAATGAAGAGGCAAAATAAATGTTTGCTATTGTACGATTATTTTAGCCAACATATTTCCACCCCAGACTGCCGTAAGTCCTAAAACGATACTTCCTGCTATATACGAAGCAAACGTCCAGTAATTGCCCGCTTCTAATAAATGTAGGCTTTCTGAAGATAATGTTGAAAAAGTGGTATATCCTCCGCAAAAACCGACGACCAATAACAATTTCAGTTCATTATTCCGGATGTCTTGAAAAATTGAAAATCCCAACAAGAAACCAATAATAAAGCATCCTGTTATATTCACGATAAAAGTACCTAAGGGAAACGCGTATGGGAATCGTTTCACAATCAATAATGAAGCGAGGTAGCGTAAAACGCTTCCCACGCTTCCTCCTAAAGCGACTAATGCTATTTGTTTAATCATTTGTTATAAAAAGGGAAGTCCTATTCCCTTTGAATAAAACGGTATAAAGGTAAGAAAAATTTTTAATATTTTGCCGCGAATCAAAAAAGTAGTAATTTAGCTGCGGAAATAATGAAATAAACAATATGAAATCAGATGTTATAACATGTAGCCGGTGTGGAATGGAAAATCCAGGATATTCCAAATATTGCCGCGGATGCGGGTATGAATTGCCGAAGGTCGTAATTGAAAATACGGTGACACCGGCGCCGGTTAAGTCCTCAAAGAAGGTATCCTTAGGACTGACAATCGGATTAATTATTGGAGGATTAGTTATTGGGATAATGATAGGCATAGTTATTGGAAGCGTTGCAACTGTCGTATATCTAAATGATTATTCCCAGCCTAAGACAACGACTGCTAATAAAACTTTAATGGAGGCGCCAAGTAACGTAAACCGGAATCTTCCGATAATGGTCGATTCGGAAACACGGTTAGACAACATGGTAACGCCGGATAGTAAAACTTTTCAATATATATATACTTTGGTAAACATAGAAACGGGAAAGATAGATACGACTGACATAAAAAGCAGGATGGAACCTTATATTATCAACAATGTAAAAACATCGCCGGAGATGGAATCTCAGCGCCAGCGAGAAATAACTTTTATTTTTTACTACAAAGACAAAAACGGGAATTATTTATTTTCGATTGTTGTCACGCCGGATAAATATAAATGAATAACCTCTGAATAGGGGTTGAGGATGAAGGAGGCGCATAGTTTTTTCTAAATTCATGCAACGTTTTGGGAACTTTTTTCATCATATATAAAAACAATAAAAAATCAGTATTTTATGAAAAATTTAAATTTCGTATTAAGTTCTCTTGTTGTTGTTATTTTTCTGACAGCATGCAAAAATGATACCGAGTCGGGAAAAAATAATTATCCGGATCCAATACAAATTGATTTGTCGGCGACAGAACTGCAAATGGCAAATGAAAGCCAAAATTTTGCGGCAAATTTGTTCTCCGTTATCCATGATTTATATGCAAATGATCCCGAATCGGAAAATATTGCAATTTCTCCATTAAGCCTGAATATGGCGCTGGCGATGACATGGAACGGCGCTAACGGCGAAACGAAGCAGGCGATTCAGCAAGCTATGGGAATGGGCGATTATCCACAATCGGAAGTGAACGACTATTTCAAAAAATTGAGGGAAGATTTTGTTAAAACCGATCCGACAGTGAAATTGGCTATTGCCAATTCGATTTGGACGAAACAGGGTTTTCCGGTTAAACAAAGTTTTTATGACGTCAATAAAAATTTTTACAAGGCAGAAGTAAAAGAGGTGGATTTCTCATCTCCCAACACAATTCCTCTTATTAACCAATGGTGCTCGGATAATACGAATGGTTTGATTAAAGAAATGCTTAAAACGATACCGCCGGATGTGGTGATGTATTTAATAAACGCTCTTTATTTCAAAGGCGAATGGGCTGACCGTTTTGACGCATCTGCGACTCGCGATGCTGCATTTACAAAAGAAGACGGCAGTTCGGTTCAGGTGAAAATGATGCATCAGGACAATCAATTTGTGTATAGTCATAATGGTTATTTGTCAACAGTGTCGTTGCCGTTTGGAAACAATGCCTTCAGCATGGTATTCTTCCTTCCGAATGAAAATGTTTCTTTTACTGAGATGTTGAATCAACTGAAACAGCAGGGCTATTTTTCAGCATGCCTGCAATCGGGCTTTACGGCGGATGTTGACCTGTATATTCCGAAGTTCACGACAGAATATGGGATTACATTAAATGAAACTTTGAAACAGTTGGGTATGGGAGTTGCATTTTCAGATATGGCTGATTTTTACGGTATTTCCGATATTTCTTTGTGCATTTCAAATGTGATACAAAAAACATCTGTTTCAATTGATGAAAAAGGGGGCGAGGCGGCAGCAGTTACGGTGGTAGAAACGATGGAAACTTCTCTTCCGCCAACTCCTCAAAAAGTAATTTTCCGCGCCGATCATCCGTTTTTATTTGCCATTAAAGAAAATTCTACGGGAGTTGTGTTGTTTATGGGGAAAATAGGGGAGCCAAAATAATGTAAAGATTAAAAGGCTGAAAAGATATATATTTCAGATAATTTACTCCGACAACTCCAACATCCTCCTTATCGGCTTCACAGCTTTTTGTATAATTTCTTCATCAATAAAAATCTCAGGAATTTCGTATTTCAAACAATTATACAATTTTTCCATTGTATTCAATTTCATGAAACTGCATTCGTTACAGGCGCAAGTGCTGTCGTTCGGAGGCGCTGGAATAAAAATTTTATCCGGATTCTTTACTTGCATTTCATGTAAAATTCCGGACTCGGTAGCGACAATAAACTCTTTTGCCGGCGATTTTACAGAGTAATTCAACAAAGCAGAAGTAGAACCTACAAAATCTGCAATTTTCAAAATCACGCTTTTACATTCAGGATGAGCCAACACCAAAGCATTGGGATATTCCTTTTTCAATTCCAATATTTTTTCCAGCGAAAAACGTTCATGCACATGGCAAGAGCCTTTCCACAAAACCATATTTCGTCCTGTAAGACTATTTATGTAATTTCCAAGATTTTCATCCGGTCCGAAGATTATCTTCTCGTCGGGAGGAAAACTTTCAACAATTTGGCGGGCATTGGAAGAGGTCACAACGACATCGGTCAGCGTTTTTACTGCAGCAGTTGTATTAACGTATGAAATCACCGTATGACAGGGATATTTTTTTATAAATTTTTCAAACTCTTCGGCAGAACAACTGTCGGCTAACGAGCATCCCGCATTTAAATCAGGAACAAACACCCGCTTTTCAGGCGAAAGAATTTTAGCCGTTTCTCCCATAAAATGAACGCCGCACAAAACAATAATATCTGCATCCGTTTTTGCAGCCTGTTGCGCTAAAGCCAAACTGTCGCCAACATAATCGGCAATATTTTGAATATCGGATTCCTGATAGTAATGCGCCATAATAATAGCATTCTTTTCTTTTTTCAGCTCTTTGATAGCTTTCACTAAATCTATATTTTCAGGAACAGGAATATTCAAAAATCCTGCCGGTTTAAAGTTATTATCATTCATATTATTTATTTGTTTTAAATTTTTAAAATTTTATGTTTTTAATAATAGACTGTTGAAAAGTCTGATAAATTTACATAAAAAAGTTTGTTTTTTTAGTTATTAAATAGAAATATTTTTTTCTCATTTATTATTAACACTGTTTTTCGTTGTTAAATTTTTCTTACAAAGGTACTTTATTTTTTTATTAACGGATGGTAGATAAATTATAAAGTGAAAAACTTTCTTTTATTTTATTGTTGTTGTTTGTTAAAACCATACTTGTATTATTTTTATAAGAATTGATTATATTTTGGTAAATATTCGATAATAGTTTTATGTAGTTTATTATAAAAATATTTTTATCAGAAGAAATCAACATTTGTTTTGTGAGTTATTAACTTGTAAATTTTTATTCAATACTCTCTAAAAACCAAAACTTTTCCTTTATCGAAATTAATAGTAAAACTATCGCTTTTAGCTTCATTCAGAGTTCCTTGCCACCACGATGTCAGTTTCCTGTTTTTTACTGGATAAAGTAAATTATGAAAATTGAATATCGTTTCCGGATTTAAACTAAAAATTGAAATTTGTTCTCCCGGGTAACTTTCCAAAGCGCCTGTTGTCAGTAAAGGAGTGAAAACGCCGTCATCGGTAAGAATTTGCACATTTGCTTTTTCTGCATAATCTGTTAGTAAAGCGAGATTGCCCAACGTATGATCTTCCCGTTTTCCGGTAGCTCCTAAAATAGTAATTTCCGTCAGGTTATTTTCCATGCAGAAATTTACGGCTTTTGTCAAGTCGTTCGTTTCCTGCTCAGCAAGGTGCAGAATAATAGAAGCAAACCGGTTTTTAATTTCTTCCGAAACGCTATCCATATCTCCAATAATATAATCAGGCTTTAATCCTGCAATGAGAAGATTTTGCGTAGCGCCGTCGCAGCAAACGATTTGTTCAGCTTTGAATAAAAATTCAAGCGGAATTTTATGCTTTGGAAAAGCTCCATTTGCTAAGATAACTGTTCTAAAATTTTGTATGAGCGGTATCATCATTTTTAATTGATTTTCGCCATTCTATTAATCCTGAAAAAGAAAGAACACTGTAAACGGTAAAAAGAATAGCGGTAGGGTATAACTTTTGATGAATATATAAACCGGTCGCAAAAATATTAACAAAAATCCAGATATGCCAGCATTCAACAATTTTTTTTGCCGCCATCCATGTTGCTATAATACTAAGTATAGTAATAAATGCGTCAGGAACAGGCATTTGAGCGCTATCAATATGGCTTAAAACAATAAGTACAATCCCAAATGAAATAATAAATAGAAAAAGAAGCGCATAAAATATTTTGATAGTTATATGCCGAAATCCTCTATTTTCATCGTCTTCAGTCGCCGCAAATCTCCAACAATACAACCCATAAAAGCTCATTAAAATATAGAAACCATTCAACCCCATTTCGGCAAATAACCCTGCTTGAAGAAAAATGTAAACATAAAACGCAGAACTAACGATTCCCACAATCCAAAAAATCCAATTTTGTTTGATTTCCAAAATCAGATAAATCAGAGCGGAAACAGCTCCAATTATTTCGACCCAATTTTTATTTATCCATTCAATCATAATCTTTCGCAAAATTATATTATTTTTGTCGATTATTTTTATTCTTCATGGTATTAAATTATATTTGGATTAGCTTTTTTGTAATTGCCTTCCTTGTTGGTATATGCCGAATCATATTTACAGGCGATTATACTATTTTCACTGAAATGATGAATGCTGTTTTTACGGCGTCAAAAACCGGTTTTGAAATATCGCTCGGTTTGACCGGCGTTTTATCTTTTTGGATGGGATTTATGAAAATAGGGGAACGAGGCGGAGTTGTAAACGCTTTAGCCCGTTTTGCTTCTCCCGTTTTTTCCCGTTTATTTCCCGATATTCCGAAAGGTCATCCGGCAGTAGGTTCAATTTTTATGAACATTGCCGCGAATATGTTAAATCTGGATAATGCCGCTACTCCCGTTGGATTAAAGGCAATGCAGGAATTACAAGAGTTAAATATAAAAAAGGATACTGCAACAAATCCGATGATTATGTTTTTGGTGCTTAATGCTTCAGGATTAACGGTAATTCCAATCACTTTAATGGTTTACAGAGCGCAATTAGGCGCCGCCAATCCTGCAGATGTTTTTATTCCTCTATTAATTTGCACCTTGTCGGCGACATTAGCCGGATTGTTGTTTGTTTGTATTAAGCAAAAAATAAATCTTTTAGATAAAGTTTTGATGGGATATATCGGAGGCGTGATTCTGACAATTACAGCTATTGTTTTTTGGGTTAAATCGCTTCCTCAGGAAAAAATTTCAATCTATTCGGCTTTAGTTGCCAATTGTTTGTTATTCTGTATTTTAATGATTTTTCTTATATCCGGATTCCGTAAAAAGATAAATGTTTACGAAGTTTTCATTGAAGGAGCAAAAGATGGTTTCAAGACTGCCGTAATGATTATTCCTTATTTGATTGCTATTTTAGTGGGAATTGCTTTGCTTCGTACATCAGGCGCTTTAATTTTCTTGAATGAGGGAATTGCTTATGTTATCTCTTCCTTCGGATTACCAACCGATTGGGTTGACGCTTTTCCTACCGCGCTAATGAAACCTTTAAGCGGAAGCGGTTCTCGTGGAATGATGATTGATGCAATGCAAACGTATGGCGCCGATTCTTTTGTTGGTCGTATGTCCTGTATTTTTCAAGGCACTACCGATACAACTTTTTATTTGGTAGCGGTTTATTATGGCGTAGTTAATATTAAAAATACTCGCTATACTATTCCGGCTGCTTTATTTGCAGACCTTATCGGTTTTTTGACAGCAATATTTGTTGGATATTTATTTTTTAAATAGCGTTCGGATATATGGCGATTGTATATGAAACGGCTGATGTAAAGATTCCAAAGATAAAACGCAGAGAAACAACGTATTGGATAAAACAAGTCGTTGCGCAGTTAAAAAAACAAGCGGGCGATATAACTTATATTTTTTGTTCCGATGCGGAAATACTAAGAATCAATCAATTCTATTTGAAACACGATTACTATACCGATATTATTACATTTGATTATTCGGAAGGCGATAAAATATCGGGCGATTTGTTTATTTCAATAGAAACGGTAAAGACAAATTCGGAAAAATTTAAAACTGGATTTGACGAAGAATTGCGACGAGTGATGATTCATGGAATCTTGCATCTCTGTGGATATGAGGATAAAACGCCGGAAAAAAAGAAAATTATGCGTGAAAAAGAAGATGATGCTTTGAGGATTTTTTGATTAGTTTGTAAGATATGACATTTGAATATGATGTAATAGTTGTCGGCGGCGGTCATGCCGGTTGTGATGCGGCTGCGGCTGCGGCGAATCTGGGATCAAAAACATTGTTGATAACAATGGATATGAATAAATTTGCCCAGATGAGTTGCAATCCCGCTGTAGGAGGAATCGCTAAAGGACAGATTGTGCGGGAAATAGACGCTATGGGAGGGCAGATGGGCATTGTTACCGACAAGTCTGCCATTCAATTTCGCATGTTGAACCGTTCCAAAGGACCTGCCATGTGGAGTCCGCGCGCTCAAAGCGACCGAGTGCAATTTATTAACGAATGGCGAAAGACATTGGATAATATTCCGAATTTGTTTCTTTGGCAGGACGTTGTTACTGAACTAATCATTGACAAGAATCGAGTAGCCGGAGTAAAAACTTCGTTGAATGTTACATTTCGTTCTTCTGCTGTAATTCTAACTGTTGGAACATTTTTAAACGGACTTATTCACGTTGGGAAAACGCAACTTCTGGGCGGGCGCATTTCCGAACCTGCATCTTTTGGAATAACAGAACAGTTGGTTCAATTGGGATTTAAAAAGGACAGGATGAAAACCGGAACGCCGGTTCGCATTGATAGACGGAGCGTAGATTTTTCTTTGACGGAAGAGCAGAAAGGCGAAAATGATTTTCATAAATTTTCCTATCTGGATTTTTCACCGCGTCCACTCAATCAAATGAGTTGCTGGACGCTTTATACAAACGAGGATGTTCATGCCGTTTTACGGAATGGTTTAGTTGATTCGCCTTTATACAACGGTCAGATAAAAAGTATTGGTCCTCGCTATTGTCCGAGTATTGAAACAAAGATTGTCACATTTGCCGATAAACCGAAACACCAGTTATTTCTTGAGCCGGAAGGTGAAAATACAAATGAATATTACCTGAATGGATTTTCATCGTCCCTTCCGCTTGAAATTCAATTAAACGCTTTAAAGCAAATTCCTGCACTGAAGAATGTTCGGATTTATCGTCCGGGCTATGCGATTGAATATGATTTTTTCCCGCCGACCCAGTTGAATCCGACCTTGGAAACCAAACGGATAAACAATTTATTCTTTGCCGGTCAAATCAATGGAACTACCGGTTATGAAGAAGCAGGCTCTCAAGGCTTGATTGCGGGGATTAATGCTCATATCAAAATACATGGAGGAAACGAATGGGTATTAGGTCGCGATGAAGCATATATCGGCGTGCTGATCGACGATTTGGTAACCAAAGGCGTTGACGAACCTTACCGGATGTTTACATCACGAGCTGAATATCGCATACTCCTTCGTCAAGACGATGCCGATATGCGTCTAACAGAGAAATCTTATCATTTGGGATTGGCAGATTCCAAACGATACGAATTATTGCAACATAAGAGAAATGAAATCGAACGTCTTCTTTCCTATGTTCGCAATTATTCCGTAAAACCCTCTCTTGTTAATTCTGCTTTAGAATTTTATGGGACGGCGCCGCTGAAAAAACGCACGAAATTATTTGATTTAATTCTCCGTCCTCAGTTGGATATGGAGAAATTAGCCAATTTATTTCCGGATTTCCGACTGCAATTAGATATGTCCCCAAGTCGAAAGGAAGAAATATTAGAAGCGACAGAGATATTGATAAAGTACGAAGGATATATTGCCCGCGAGAAAATCATTGCGGAAAAAATTAATCGTTTAGAAAATATACGAATTCGCGGTAGATTTGAATATAATGCGATTCAATCGTTATCAACAGAAGCTAAACAAAAGCTAACTGCGATTGATCCGGAAACCATTGCTCAAGCATCACGTATTCCGGGTGTTTCTCCAAATGATATAAATGTTTTATTGGTATTATTAGGAAGATAAAAAATTGTTCCACGTGGAACAATTTAAAAAATAAAAAATATGAATATTGAAAAATTAGCAAAAGCGGTACGCAACGTTCCTGATTTCCCCATTCAGGGTATTCAGTTTAAAGACGTAACAACCTTGTTTAAAGATGCGTTTATTTTACGTGAAATCGTAGATGGTTTGTATGAGATTTATAAAAACAAAGGAATCACAAAAGTTGTTGGAATCGAATCGCGGGGATTTATTTTAGGTCCGCTGTTGGCTGTCCGGTTAAATGCAGGATTTATTCCAATTCGCAAGCCCTGCAAACTTCCGGCTGCGGTTTTTGAAGAATCATACGAAAAAGAATATGGCACGGACGCAATTCAAATTCATCAAGATGCAATAGATTCCGATGATGTTGTTTTATTGCACGACGATTTATTGGCAACAGGCGGAACGATGCAAGCTGCTGTCCGTTTGATTGAAAAATTCAACCCTCAAAAAATTTACGTGAATTTTTTAATCGAATTAACAGACTTGAAGGGTAGGGACGGATTCCCTTCCGACATCCAAGTGGATTCAATCATAACGTATGATATCTGAACAGGATTTAGCGACCGTTTTATCGTCCATTCCGGAAAGTCCGGGATGCTATATGTATTTCGACGATACGGAAACAATCATTTATGTCGGTAAAGCAAAGAACCTTAAAAAGCGCGTTTCTTCCTATTTTAATAAAACAATCGAAAATATGAAGACAAGGATAATGGTGCGGAAAATTAATATGATCCGCTATTTGGTCGTTGAGTCGGAAGAAGAAGCTTTTCTTTTGGAAAACAATTTAATAAAACAACACAGACCTCGCTATAATATTTTATTAAAGGATGATAAAACATATCCATGGGTTGTTGTTCGCGACGAGCCTTTCCCACGAGTTTACCTGACCAGAAAGAAACTTAACGATAAATCGCATTATTATGGACCTTATACTTCGGTGGTCAATATCAAATTTCTTTTACGCTTATTGACTACTATTTATCCGATTCGGAATTGTTCCTACAATCTTTCAAAAGAAAATATAGAAAAGAAGAAATTTCGCGTTTGTCTGCAATATCATATTAAACGATGTTTAGCTCCTTGCCTCGGTTATCAAAAAGAAGAAGATTATAACAGAAATATCCGGTCAATTGAAGAAATTTTGAAAGGAAATGTCAGTTCGGTAAGTAAGCAAGTATATAAAGAAATGATGCAGTTAGCCGAAAATTTGCAATTTGAAGCTGCCGAGTCTTTGAAAGAAAAGTATCAAATATTAGAGAATTATTCTGCGCGATCAGTTGTGGTTACTCCGACATTAAATAACATAGATGTGTTTTCTTACGATGAACACGAAGCGTCTGTTTATATCAATTATCTGCATATTTCTTCCGGCGCAGTTGTGCAGGGCTATACCATCGAATACAAAGTTCAAATAGATGAGCCGAAAGAACAGATATTGGGAATGGGTATTATCGAATTGAGAAATCGTTTTGAAAGCAAAGCAAAGGAAATCATAGTTCCTTTTATTCCCGATATCGAATTATCGGATACTGTATTTTTTGTTCCGCAGCGAGGCGAAAAGAAACAGTTGCTGATTCTCTCCGAAAAGAATGTGCAGCAATACAAAATAGATCAATTGAAACAGGCTGAAAAATTGAACCCCGAACAGCGGCATACCCGAATAATGAAAACGCTTCAAAATGATTTGCACTTAAATGAATTGCCCGTCCATATCGAATGTTTTGATAATTCAAATATTCAGGGAACGAATCCTGTTTCGGCTTGCGTTGTTTTTAAAATGGCAAAGCCGGCTAAAAAAGATTACCGCCATTTCAACATAAAAACCGTTATCGGACCGGATGACTTTCAATCCATGTATGAAACGGTTTTTCGTCGGTACAGCCGTTTATTGGAAGAATCCCAATCATTGCCGCAGTTGATTGTGATTGATGGAGGAAAAGGACAGTTACATGCCGCAACCGACGCTTTGAAAGAGTTGAATCTGTATGGCAAAATTTCCATTATTGGAATAGCTAAACGCTTGGAAGAGATTTATTTCCCTGATGATTCCATCCCTTTGTATTTAGATAAAAATTCGGAAAGTTTGAAATTGATTCAAAATTTGCGTGATGAAGCGCACCGTTTTGGAATCACATTTCATCGGAATAAACGAAGCAAACAGCAAGTTGTTTCCGAATTGGATTCTATCAAAGGAATAGGGCAGACGATGAAAGAAAAACTATTGCAAAAATACAAAAGCGTGAAGCGAATTAAAGAAGCTTCAGAGGCAGAAATTGCCGAATTAATCGGAGAAAAAAAGGCTACGTTGGTTAAAGAAGCGCTAAAATAATAACGAAAAAAATCGTCTTCGGCTCTCAAAGAGAGCTAACCTGCCTAAGCAGTACGCTAAGCGTACTGCTATACCTGTCGCTTCTACTGCCTACGTAGCAGGCATACTTGTCGAGGATACATGGAACGGCGCATATCAGGTTTGCCTGCTACGCAGGAGTGATGCGAGGTGTATATGCGTTGATGCAGTATCCTTAGGATACTGCTTATACAGCTTGGCTTTCTCCGAAAGCAATGAATTTTCATTAATTTATGATTACCCTACGAATGTTAAGGCTGAAAGCCTTCCAATCAATAGCGTAGGGCATTCGCCCTACGAATTGGGAAGTTTTTGTTCTCGTTTAGCCCTGAAAGGGCGAAATCCGGTATTGAATTGGATTACGCGCCTTCAGCGCTTGGTTTCTCAATCGTCCTGTTTCGTCGGGCGTTGCCCGACGCTATTGATGAGCGCTCTCTCAGCGCTATTTACAAATTAACCTGACGGCTATGAGTTGAGCCTTCGCCGAACAGAGTTGTCATTGCGGGCTTGACCCGCAATCCCCTGAACCCCTAAATACCTAAAGGGGACTTTACTCCCACTTTAGGGGGAGGGGGGTGAGACCCGCGTCAAGTGCGAGATGACAGACCTCTTAGCTTTGATATGTGTCGCATAACAGTATCCTTAGGATACTGCTTATATAGCTTGGCTCTCTCCGAGAGCAATGAATTTTCATTAACAGGGCATGAACAACAGTGCAAGATAATTTTGAACTGCTTATTTTCTGACTAACTTATTTGCAAGTCTGGAGACTTGCTTTTAATGCGACGAAGGCAGAGCCTTCGCCGAGCGGAGCGGAGGATACCTTTCACGCCAAAAAAACAACCATTCGTACCATTTTATAAAAAAAGATTGAAAAAATTTTAAAAAGAAAAAGTTAATTTATATCTTTGCGAGCATGTAAATGAAATGAGAGTATTAATTAATTGATTATATAACAATGTAAACAAAAAAATGATTCCGAT
>Ga0123357_10001883_pt1 | contig 22796 bp, 14 predicted proteins | sample TergutEmb28metaG_FD_89873 | JGI IMG/M metagenome (GOLD analysis project Ga0123357, IMG submission 89873) | Embiratermes neotenicus P4 segment gut microbial communities from Petit-Saut dam, French Guiana - Emb289 P4 | ecosystem: Host-associated > Arthropoda: Insects > Digestive system > Gut ... | reverse complement strand
GGAAGGTCGCTGGTTCGATTCCAGATGGTGTCATTGGAATTTTTCATTGACATAATCCTTCCGATCGCACTATGGCCCTGGGGTCGACTCAGCCTCTAACAGAAATGAGTACCAGGAGCATTTTCTGGGGGTAAAGGCGGCCGGTGTGTAGGGCTGACAACCTTACCATCATCCTGTGCCATTGTCATGTAGTCTGTAAACCTTAACTTCCTGAAACCCTCTGGGCCTGTCCAGGCCTGTAATGGGACTGCTTTACCTTTACCATATTTGTATTAGGACTCGAATATGTAAGGAGGATTTCACTTTTGTTATGTCATTCATATATGCTGAAAGAGGTATGAATTGCACTTGAAGAATTGTTTGTATGTGGCAGGAAGGAGAAACATTTTTGGTTTTCGTTTGGGGGATGTGAGTGTTTTGATAAATGTGTTCATAAAATTAGCATCTTTTGGCCTCTTAGAATAGAGTCTGCCTTTTATAATTGATTTTTTTAAAAAGAAATACTTGTTTTATATCATTGCATATTTTTCTATCTCCTCTGTTGCAAATACTGACTCGGTAGCAGTGCCTATTAGTGTTAGATTTTGTCACATCTGTGATCAAGAATTTTATGCTCAAAAGTACAGAGACCTCGATACACTTTTATTAAAGACTATTACATTAACGACCAAATGCACATAAAACAACTAAAAATTGAATATAACATATAAAATTCCTACTTGTTTCAGCACCAAGGCACCATCTTCAGGGAATCCAAAATATAAAGGCTTGCAAGTACCAACATAATATTCTTTGTATTACAGTAATATGTTAAAAGATGTTAGAATTATAAAATTATGAAATTTTTGACTTGTGAATTTATGTAAGATGGAGCTATAGGCCAGGGTCCAAGGTTTTTTATAATTAAATGCCAAGTATGCATACAGACGTCTGAACATTTCTTGTATAAGTTCCATCTTACGTCAATTCTCAAGTCAACAATTACATTATTTTATAATTCTAACATTTTTAACATGTTATTGTTGTAATACCGAGCACATTGTGCTGGTACTTGCATGACTTCATATTTTGGACTCCCTGAGTTTGGTGCCTTGGCACTGAAATATGTAGGAATTTTGTATGTTATGTATGATTTTTAGTCATTATATATGTGCATTTATTGGTTATTTTAATTATTCATAACAGTAATGCACAGAGTTAATAATATCAAATTACACTTTGTATTGTTTAGACTGAAGCACACATATGACTGCAGCAGTTATTATGATGTATAGAAGTATCTGACAGTATAAAAATTATTTGGCCAATTCTGCAGCTAGACAACCTGCAGTCCAGAAGAGCTGAGTGCATTTTTTAGCCTAGTGTTTCATAATGTAGGCCCAGAGAAATTAACATACAACACTTGTGAGGCATGATATAGACAATTTTCATGAGCAGCATACATTGAGAAATATTCTCTTTTTGTAAATCTATGAACATTCCACGTGATTTTTGACAGTATGTTTTGTGTGAACTGTTATGTGACAGTAATTAAACATGTATGTTTGTGTTTGCAGTGCCCTTAATCTCTTCATGTGCTTTGTAAGTGTCTGCTGCTTGTCTGTGTTACACTATATACAGGAGGTTTAAAGGACCTGATCATACAAACAGTACATGTAAAGTTATTTTTAAGGTTAACAGTTTCTGTTTACTTCCTGTTTTAATATACCCTGCCCCCTTCCCCCTCCTTCAGTGACATTTCATATTTGCAAATTACATGAAAAAATTAACAGTATATCCAACAAAGATATTTCCATCAGTATAGTGATTAGCTGTGAGCTAGACAACCGGGATTCAATTCCTGGTGGATGCAAGAATTTTTCTCTTTGCTCTGCAGACCACAGCCTTCTATTCATGGGTTCTAAAGGCTCTTTCCCCAGAATACAACAACCAGAACTTGACCCTTACATTGCAGCTACATATGATGTTGGGAGCTGTACCTCCACACTCCAATACCTCTTCAAGGTGTGTTGCTTAATCTGTCATGGGGAATACTTAAGTATTTCATTACTAGGGATGTCTTTGGCCATCTTTGTTTTGTATGGTAAGTTTCCATTAAAAGAATTAATGTCATGAGATTTCAATTTTCATATTTATTACATTGCCTAAATACTTATTTTGCTGTGTGGGTTTAGTGTGAATCATTAACTAAAATTACTAGTTGAGAAAACTTTGTTTAATAGGTTCATGAAAATAAAACTGGGTCTTGAAAAAGTAGGAAGTGGGGGGTGAAAATTGTATAGGCTGATTATATAGGTTGAAATGGCAAACTCTTGTGATCACAGTAATAGACTTTGGGGTTCCATAAAAGGCAGGGAATTTTGTGTTAAACTGAATAACTCTGTATATAGCTCCTGGTACTTACTATGTGAGTGTATTTAAATTAAATATGATTATTTCAATACTGCATTGTATTACTGCCAGATTTATATAACCCTGCATTAATGAGACTACCATTGAGTTTTGACAGGAAGATGCTTCTACATTTGTATTTACTGTATTATATGAACATCTCTTTACAATGACACCCAGAATTTTTGGATGCTATCATGCCACTTAATTACCTCTTCATATTATTGAAGCAAAGGGCATTTTGTTTTACTGTGCCTTAAGCTACTGTATTAGGCATTACAAGGACTTAAAATGTGGGGATGGGAAAAACTCCAGTACTTTTTTGATTTTAAGAATTAAACATTTTAATTGAAACCAAACTGAGAACTGTCTAATGGGGTCTGTGATGAAGCATGTAGTATGGAATATATGATGCCATTTAGCAGATGTTCCTGTGAATTGCAGAAGTAATGAATTAAGTCATGTTCTAGATTTCTCTCATAATGTTTTACTCCCATATTGAGGTTATGTTTGAGGAAACTACACTGACTGATAAAAATTTAGTGAAATACTAGGCACATTATTAATTCTGCAGTTGTAACATATAGTGAAGTGACATAGTAACTGGTTATGTTAGGTTTTAAAATGTACATGTATAATATGTGACAGATATTTATAACAACACTATGCATGAACATGGTGTTTGTCTGTGTCAGTAGTAACTGTCAGAGAAATTTCACCAGACATGTCAAGCCTTATCCAACTCACGTGGTAAAATAAAGCATAAAAACATTTTTAAAAATGTTTAACAAAGTAGTAAATATTTCGTAATCTGTTTGTAAATTAACATATAATTTGTGATGTTAAAATTTATTTTGTCACTAAACTACTTTGTAGTGGCACATATTCGAATAGTCATTCATCCCTGATTTGTATAAGGAAATGCTCTCAGTTGTACTGGAGTGAGAGTTATTGAATTGTCATAGATGTGCATTGTCAACTGTAATGTAATGGACAAGTAAACTCATTTCATAATCTGTAGAAACTGTAATAAGATCAAACTCTCCAATTCGGTTCAGTTAACTTCAGGTTAATAGCACTAAGTACTGAAGGGTGGTTCAGGAACTCAGGTATATTGTTTATTGCCAACTTTAGCATTCATTTCACCTTTGACTATTGGTTGCTTTATTAGCATGCTTATTTTCACCGGTCGTATTCATATTCATCTTTATAAGTATTAATTCTAGAATTGTGATTCATTCACCACTCATGTAGAACTTTAGGAAGATTATTTCCCTATTTAAATAACATGGAAAACTTCAGCACTAATGAAGATTAGAGACATCCACATGATGTAAACACATGTGAATGGTGAGAATGACAACCATCTTTCAGTGGTTGGTACATTAAAAATGTATTTTGAAAAAATGTTTAAATTTGTAGACACTTCAAGTAAATTTAGCAGTATGATATCTAGGACACCATATACATACAGTTCCATATATTAAGCTTTGTGCACAATTTATTTCTCTTTTCGTGGTGTTAAAACCCTCTTGCTATTTACAGTAACCAGAATTTGTAACTTAGTAATATACAAGTCAGTATAGCTGTACATAGAGTGGCAAGTGATGAATGAGATACTGAAAATCATATTTTATTCAATTTTGAGCTTCTCTGTTTTCTGAATTCTGTATCTCTCAGTAGTTTTAATTATTTTCCATTTTTAATAGTTTAATTGCACTGAGTCTACTTCATCCATTCACATCATTGGAATTCCAATTGTGAAATGACCAGCAAGACAAGTCTAAGTAAATATTAAACATGTTATTTGAATTTTCAAATTCATCTTTATGTACTTAAAGTATATGAAGCATGAGTCATGAGAACAAAAAAAAATATTCAATTTTGTTCATATATTTAATTTGTTCCATTTCATAATTTCTTTTATCAAAGTTCATTATCCCTTCTAATTTTGAAATTATAACACCATCATATTTCATTCATTATACATACTAGTGGAATAGAAAAACGTTAGAAATGAACTTTCTGGAAACGGAAAATAGTTTTCTTTTATTTTTGTACAGTGGGGTACGGAGGTATTTTATGATAAGCAGTCAGGTGGATAATTGTGAAAGTAACAAATATATTCAAGCTACACTGTCAATTGTTACCATTACCATTTCCCTTTCGCTTTATATGTATAAACCTCTGCACCTTTACCACTTTCCAAATGGCTGCAGTTCTGTTGCCATAGAATCCTGTGATACAATACATGTGCTTGAATAACTCTAGTGATTCGTAACAATATATGTACTGTATATGTTACCACATTGTTGAAATGTACATTGAACACTTCCCATATCTTTATAATACTGTACAATTAATCTGATTAAACTGAAACACAAATTAAACCAATAAGAGATAATTTACCTGCTTGTGCAGTAACATCCCAAGAAATACGATCTTCTGCAAAATTATGTTTTGTGACGTGTCACTTTGTGTAGTTCTTTCTAAATGGACTTGATTGTGGGAATAACCAACAGTAAGTATGTGTAACCGTGTTACTGGTGAGTCAGAAGGTACAGCCATGTGTTTGTAAGAACTTCTAACAAACTGTAGAGGTTTTTTAATTATTTTTACATGGAAATGAAATTTACTATTCCACATATAGTTTCTAGTATGGAACTGATTGTGGTGTTGTAGCATGTTTCTCATAATCTTTTCTTCACCTGAGATTGTGATCACAATGCTAACAGAGATACTGGTGGCAACTCTAGTCACAAACCTGACATACCAGAGCATATTTATAATGGATACAATATTTTTTTGGGATGTAACTGCACATAAATATTTTAGGAAATACACTGTCTCCTGTAAATATGTTTTATTGTCAAGTTTATTGCCTTCAGAGGAACATTTTTTCTCTTATTTTGTAAGTGTGGATTGTAGAAAAACATTTTATTCACTTTTGAATGTTACAAGTATTCTGTGAATTTTGCTAGTGTTTCTTCACTAGATGGGCACCTGAACCTATCATTTGTGTTCTTTATTCTGTAAATATTCACTCTTTTTATGCGTTTGTGTAAGGAATGGCATAATAATGACTTTCCTCTACCCTTAAAATGAAATAACAGATCACATGTTTGAATTATATGCTTGAAACACTTTTTGACTAGCACTAGATTTTTCTCTTCCTTACAGAACACTAGTAGAAGTGGAGTTCTGTATTTCTGACATTGCTTATTTTTATTAGTAGATGTAGCCTTAATGTTGCTCTTGTTTTATCTCTTTGTTGCCATGGTAACTGATGTATCTCTCATCTACCTCCAGAAAGTGGTAAGAAGTTTCAAACACAGTAATTTCTTCCTGATGAAGGAATATAAAGCTGAAATAAAATATATATATATATATATATATACATTTATCTCAAATGCTTAAAAATATTTAAGCTATGTTTGTGTGTGTTCTTTGTTTCTTGATGTCTGCTGCATGCATCAGCAAAATGTAATCTACTTTCTTCAATACTTTTACATTTCTTACTAGTCTGTCATCTTCTGTATATTTCTCTTTGACTTTCTGTCCTGTTTTGCATTCCACAATCCACTTGCATTTTGGGTATGTAAATTTCTTATGGTATGTGATCATGCATTTCTTGCTTGTGTTGGAACCACATGCAAGGCTGTATGATCATCAATGATATGATGCAGAATATAATTTACTTCAAGGTGTAAGGAATGATTTACCGTCTAACTGAAGGAGTGTTTTATTTATAAGCTATTGTGGCAGTTATCAGCATTAGATATAGGGAATAGTGATTAGTCCAGAAGTTGATTTTTTGTGCAAAGAAATACATAGTACAACATATGGTGTATAGTTATGTTCAATGGCAGATGTAAGATGTAAACTAGCATTTTAATCAGCCTAACAGTGATTAACACATGTCTCCAGTGCTGTTGTACAGAACTGTACCTTTCCAAGACTATACCAGCTCTGTTTTTGAAAACTAAATAAGTGCAGTACGATTCTTACATAGACCTCTCACACAATAGTCTAGGATCTGGATGCTCTTAGAAATTCCTTTGAATGAACTGGGATAAATAAATGGCAGACTTACATTCCAGTAGGATAGAATTGAATTCATATTTCCTGTTGTGGCTTAAATGGACACTGAAAGACTACAAGGCTCAAAATTATGTTAAAGTATGAATATATTTCAAATTTACTGATTTTTTATTCTAGTCCCTTCATTTATTCTTGAAAATATGTAACAGTTCAGCTTCTAGGAGATGAATTTTTGAGGTTTTGGTGTTCAGACATTGCTATAACTTTTTTCATAATAGTTGTGTATGTACGTATCTCTCTTTCATGTGGTACTGTCGGCTTTATTGCTAAGCTAATAGGTTTCTGTGGACTAAACTCCAGGATGGTTGGTTGAAACAGCCATAAGTTTTAACATCTCTACAGCAGACAACCCTCATTCACTATGTAACCTTGTGTAATTCTGGACCATAGCTGTGCTTATGAATCACCACACAATCCCACTATCATTTTTAGGAGTAACAAATGAATATATAATTACAGTTTGTTCAGATTTGTGTAGGTTGTTAGTGTATATCCTTGCATATATGGTTAAGTACTCATGTCTTTTAATGTGGGAATTTTCATGGCTGATGATTTTGATTGAATAATTTGAGGGCCATTCCATGTGTTCTGTGGTTCTTGCCACGATGCATTCTTACAGTCCACTGATTACTTTTATCATCACAGCATGGATATGGATTCACTAACTCAGATCCCCACACACTTTTCTGTCTGTTAATTAACATAGTACTTACAAAAGTCATTTTACTGGGAGTGAATATATTGATGTTCATGGGTTTGTATGTGGTGAAAAATGAGGACATTTCCAGAATAACCTTGTGGCTTACTCAAAATAAATGAAGTTTTCTAGAAGAAAATACAGAACTTCACAACAAATTTTGTTTTAATTAACTCATTTTTGATTTAGGCCTAATGCCAATGTACTGACCACATGCTTCATCGGTTGTGTGCTCTTGTGCTATTTTGTTAAAGGGCATTTAAGTGCAGGTTGTACTAAAATTACAATATAAATACATTTTGCCAACTACTGCATAAATCAAATTTGCATAATATGAATAATTTTACCAAATAAAATAACAAATATACAAGTTAGATGGAGTACATTTCTGTATTTGCCTACCAAACACCACTGAAATTTGAAGTAGTAATATAGAATACAATGCATTAAGTGTAATACAGTAATATAAACTGGAATATAAAGTAAATTTAAATCTGAGACAAATAAATATGTAGTAAGAAAGACATTTCCTGCTGTGCCAGATGTGATTACTGAAGCTGGTAGCAAGGCTAGGGTGAATGGAGGAATTATTGGGGATATCTTATTAATAGAGTTGCTAGGATTTCGCATGTTTCTCTTTGAGGGTTTGTGCGATACCACATGTATAAATGTACATTTTAAACTGTGTACATTGAGAACATGCCTAAATTATTAAATCTTAATCTTAAATTAATTAAATCCAAATTTACATAAGTCTGTGGTGTATAAATCGATAGGCCAACTACCTGTACAGAGATGTACCCAGAGATGATAATGGTGATGTTACAAGTCACGGCACTAACAGTAAAGGATACACAAGAATCAGAAAAAGTACTTTCCAAAATAACATTTTTTTGAGTCTTTTTTGTTGTACATATGTGTGCACACTAAGATATGTCAGTACTTCACCTCCATGCTCATTATGAATGAAAAGTGTTAGCTGTGGTTTTTGAAATTCAGTTTTATTGTGAGCTAGTGCTCTAACCTTTGGCCCCTTCAACAGCATTGTCAGACTGTGTGAAAGGCAATAAGGAGCTGTAGGATTATGAGTATTACAAGTGAAATGAACTACGATCTTTTTAATTTCACGATTACTTCAAGCTGTACACTGAAGTTGCTGGAAAAAAATATAGCATCTATCAACCACAGTTACATACACCATATACTAAATACAATACTGTAAAACAAAAGGGCTGGAATAGTATAGCGACTTGCTACAGGATGGACAGCCCAGGGTTCAAAACCTGCTGGAGGCGGGACTATCCACACCCGTCCAGACTGGCCCTGGGGCTCACTCAGCCTTCTGTACAATGGGTACTGGCTCTCTTTCAAGGGGAGTAAAATTACCAGGGTGACGCGTTAACCACCCACTCCCATCTAGTGATGTTTGAGCGGAGTTGTACAAGGTAGTTCAAATATGACCGGGACTGATTTCTTTTTGTAACCATAATTGACAAACACTTACTTGCACATGTCAGTCTTCAACATACTCTCCTAACCCGAGCAGGAGGGAGGGTGGAGGTTGTGGCTTCAGTCTCTCAAGGTCGCACAGCTGCTGCGCAGTGCGGCTTGTTTACACACAAATCAGTCCCGGTCATATTTGAACCACCTTGTACTTCTACACCCCCTCTGAAACTTCATAGCCTGTTGTAAAGTGAACTTTACCTTTTACTGCAAGAAAAAGCAACGTTGGTAAAGTTGTCCCTATGCGTACCATGAAGGCATATGGGATGGAGGTGGTAGGGGGAGCGTAGAGCTGCAGCTTCACTCGTACTTAATCTCAGCACTAGTTGGAGGTGAGTGGTTAGCTATATGCCTTGGCTACTTTGCGCCCAGGGAAGAGCGTGTGGGATCCATTAAATACGCAAGTGCATGGACCTCAGTAGTGGTCTGGACTTTCTGATAGAGAGAAAAATCTCTTGCCCTTGCCCGAATCATACCACAATTTTTTAGTTTCCCAGCCTGTAGCATAATAACTACACCAACTACATTTTCACACCTCTCAGTAATACTATAATATCATACTAATGAGAACTTTCACAACGTGAATTATGTAAATCTGTGATGCTGAGTGCTTGCAATTAACATTGTTTTATAATCACTCTAGATTGTCACACACTCTGACACAACTCCTTGCTGTGGTCATGTCCGTGGCCACCAGAAATCATCTCCAAATATTGTGTTCTAAATGACTTTCCAAGCATGCATATAAAATATTGGCATACGTTTTAGATCCACTGTGAACGTGCATGTACATGGAGTGTGTGTGTGTATGCGTGCATACATACATACATACATATGAATGTACTGTATTTCAGGAGTTGGAGGTGACTTTTATTGCCTTAAATGCCTTGATTTTTCTGTGTCAGAACAGAACCATGATGCAGTGGTCATTAGACATGTTCTGACTATTAACTTCCCTTTTCAAGAACTTCTTATGCTTTAATTATATGTAAAAAGAACAGTTTCAATTCATATAATCATTGGAGGTGCTTTAAACCCTAACGTTAGACTTTTATATAAAATATTCTCATTTCTTCTGCTTGATTTAAACTTCTTATATTTTAAATTTTAAAGTACTGCTTGGCTTAAACATATTTCATAAAATATCTCTAACTTTATGAATTTATAATTGTTTCTTGGCCTGTAAATATATTTCTTTCAGTCTGCAGTCTTTGCGACTAGACGTAGTTTCTGTCATTGACATTTGGTATATCACTAATGTAGTAACATGTTCCAGACATGCGCTTAGTGTATGTGCTATACATATGAGGTTAAGGTGGGAAAATTAATTTTTAAATTCTTGTTTTGAACCTCATACTCTACTTATTAATACAAACTTTGATGTAATTATATTATCCAACTTAATTCATGCAGTTTGCATTGATATTTTTGTTCTCCTTAGAAGTAATCCATTTTTGTTGGAATGTTTGTTACAAATAATGGCCTGCTTGAAGTGGATGGCTTATTTTAATATTATATAAATTGTAATCAAACAGTTTTACAGCAAAATAATGCATGTTGCGGTAAAGTGTGATGATTTGCTCCTGAAACCATTAGACTGAATTCTACCTTTGATCCACCATTTTAATCATATGCAGTGTGTTTACGAGTCTCCAATATTTGCCAAGTACAATAATGGTTTCCAAAATGCAAAGTGCATATTTCTTACTTAGAAGTGAAAATGGAAAAATGAAGAGCTGTCTGTTCAAGTACAGCATTATTTGTGAAAAATTCTTACGTAATAACTGCCAGTATTTGAAGCATGAAATGCTCATGATCTCATGTTCTGTGCTTTTTGCTTTCTGTCACAGGCCGAAGTATAATTACGAAGAAGAGTGACGGCTCACAGGTGAAGGAGTCCACAGACAGTAGCACAACTTTGGAGGATGATGATATCAAAGGTAAACAAATGATGGTTGTACCTTTTTTCATAATTCTTACACTTTTACCCTGAAGTCACTATAGCTGAAAATAAAGATAAAGTAATTGGTCATGATGTTTGATTCATGTAGTTGTGGACTGGTCATATTTAAGCAGCTTCACTTCGTTCATAATACAGAGCAGAGTATATGACTCTGTATTATACTTGCTTGCTCTGAGAAACGTGAGTAGCTTGTATTTTTCTATTCTAGGGTAATGTCAGTCTCAACGCCATAATTTCACTTCCCATGCACAGACCATTTTCTATGCTACTTAAAGGTCTTTTTTGTCAGCTAACATTTACTTTATTGTAATTGAATTTACGAATATTTCATGTTTTATGAACTGCTTGCAGATTTTACTGCATTCTGTCTTCTGGACATGTGAAGTTGCCTTTAGTGTCAAGAAATATAATCATGATGGTTTGCCCCTTTAAGGTCACATTTTCAAACATACAACTGGATAAGATATATTTATACTAAACATTATTTTTAAAAAAGCAAATACTATAAACGAAAATGTTTCTAAATTGAGGCACTATATTATAAAACCTTGCCCACACATAATAAAACTAAACTAGAAGCTTGTCTGCCATTTGAACCCTACTGCAGATTTAGCATTGCATTTGGTGAATTTTATTGAAAATAAATTTTGTTGCTAGGGAACATTTGAACGGAAATGATGGTTTTCTTAGTGTACAGCATTGTGACTTCAGTTTACGATGACCAGTCCCTAACTATTCATTCACCCCATATTGTATGTTCTCTTTACCTTATGGTGTATGTTTAAAAGAAGAATATATGTCCTGATCTAAATAAGACCTGTGTTTGTCTTTTGTGTCTTTTGTAGACTGGTATGCCTAATATAGGTATACTTTGTACATGATGTGTGACATATTGGTTACAGCATGAGGCAGTATATTAGTTAGTGCAGCTCATTTGTACTGAAAATTAGGAGGTTTTGTTTCTGATTTAACTTATGCCAGATTTAGGCAATAATCCATATTTAATACATATTTAAAAGGTGAGAGCATCAGTAAAATTAAGTAACATTTCTTTAGTATTAACTTTACTGTATGTTCTAACAGTCTTTGTTTAATGAAATCAGTTCATCATCAGTGGGTTTTGTCATATGTAGAGGACATATGATGAGGAAAGATGACTGTACTCTGCCACTTCTAAGTGGGCAAATGTGCAGAGTAGTAACAGGGTACATTCATTTTACCTTATGGAGAGACCATCCTGTGTTTCTCTAATGATAATGGATGTGATACTTATTGTAGTGTATTTCTCGTAGAGATCGGTATCCTTTAGAGTAGTGAGAACATCCCAGCTCCAGTTTCTAACCAGCTTCTTCTTAGACAGTAGTAACTATCCATACAAACAACAGGATCTTTACTTTCACTGAGAGATAAATATGCAGTGTTGCCTATTATACATCTTCATTCTATTTTATTTTAACTTTGAACTTGAATGGAATTTCTAATTCTGTATCCTCATATTTTCTTGATGTCTTCTGCCCATTTGTCATAATGGTTTTTATATTTGATTTTTAACAATTGCCAAGTAATGCATGGTTGATGAGTTTTATACAAATAACACTCTTACTTCATAATTATAGGAAGTATTTCATTCCTTTATATGTAAATGGTCCACAAATCCATAACACATAGCAACATCGGCTGCATTTTAATGATAGAGGGTAGTATGATATGTGTGTGAGCAGGATTGATTTTTCAGGAACCTTGAAAAGGAATTCCATGAATGACACCGGCACAAAATGCTTATAATTCAACAGCCATTTGTTTTACTGCATGGTTACTTAGAAAAGTCACTGTGTCACCACCACTTCCACAGCTTATGACATATAATCATAGATTAATTTTGCAGTGTATGCCAGTAGATGTAACAGGTTTCCTTTTATTCTGTAGCACCTTGTATCTTGCATATACAATTAGACATGCAGAAACATTTTTTGCTATTACACATTATAATGGTGAAGCATCTGAATAAAGGTAGGGATTTTAATTTCCATGTACATTAAACCTGTCCAACTTTTTATACCTTGCTGCAGTTTTAAGCTTAGTTGCACAGTGAATAATACAATAATAATAATTGTTTTCCTTTTTGAAAGCTGTAAGTCCTTTAAGCAGTCATAATTTTAATCACCATGTGTGTGTATTCTCACCACACTTGCAGTAGTTCCAGACTTTTTTATTAGTAAATCCATCAATAATGTATTATTTTTGCTTTTATATATTCTGTAATATTGTAGTTTTATGTATAACCTGTACTACATTTATGATATGGCATAATGTGTGTATACATCACATAATTTTCTGTTTCTAAAATTGAATATACATCTATCAGTTTATTAACTCACTAAGATTTGCATACATTTCTATATATTGTAGTTCTCACATATGTCGTTATTGTACATTTCTTGCACAGTCACTTTAATATTACTAATGAACATTTTATCCTGATTACAATGTACATGGACAGAATATCATCACATTGAAAGAACATAGGTATGGAATGTCCCTGTAATAGGATTCTTGTATGAAATGAGAAGGTATAGATATGGTAATTCCTACTGTTATGAGACATGCTAACTGATCATCAACATTAAAACTTAAAGCTGTTTTTAATAAGCAATAATAATAGTGATGATTATGATTATGATGATAGTTTTAGTAACGTATAAATGTTTCAGTATTTAGATTGTAATTTACCAATTGTATGACAAATTTATGTCATGATAAAGGAATGATGTTTTTAAATATTGTATTCTATGGATTCGCCTGGATACATCTAGAGCATATGTGGATTCTCACTGCAGATTTTATGTGCTTCTTCTTTCATGACACAGACTTTTCAGTCTGTGTGAAGCTAACTGATGAGATTACATTGTAACTTATGTTACTGTTGCCTCACGTATCATTAGATCGGAATAATGGGAATGGATTTGTGCGTAATTCATAACAAGGCTGTGTGTGTGTATTTACAGTAAGTATCTAAATTCCAAATTCTAAATTTATGGTGGTGAAATGTTTATACAGTGGTATCCTTAAGTTTCTACAGCCATTTTCTGAATGTATGAATTCAGTTTGTGTTCTAAGCCATGTTCTTGACATTCTTGCAACATTCTGGCAAACACTGCAGTAGCCATCGCAAGGTGACTGTCATGCATTGCTAGGAAACAGCAGTATTCATAGGTATCAGGAAGGGAGTTGAGAATGGGGAAAGTGAAGTGATTAGTTAATGTGCTGTCCTGGCCTGACATCCACAGATGTTGTCCCACTGTAATCCAAGAAGTCATCAAAATAATTAAAAACCCAGATAACAATAACTACGAAGATGGATATAGATGAAGCAAAATCTTTGGACACCTCTTTTCTTCCCTCTTTATTCCATGCTCCAAGACCCAGTATGTTGGCTAGCACCTGGGACAACACATTACGAACTTACTCACGTGTACCTTTCCCCTTTACACTCCTGACACACACACACACACACACACACCTATATAGTTTTGTCTCTTCCCAGTATTGTAGGTGATTACCATTTGGAGGAATGCCAATACCACCTACCAGACTTAACTGAGTCACAACTCAGAAAATTATAATCTAAAGCTTCACTGCCGTGGAGATGTCCTGTACCGTGTATGCCATCACATTTTTCGTATCCATGACATACGACATGAAGATGGTAACTGCACTGTTTGCCAGAATGCTGGAAGAACTTCAAAACTAGAATGAACTTACACCTAGCAGCCAGGCATACATACATGTAGCTCAGGATAAGATCCAGTGGCAGGCCATTGTGAACATAATAATGAATGTTGGTTTTCCATCAAAGGTGGGGAATTTCTTGACTAGCTAATCATCTCTTAGTGTGCCTGGAATGAATCTGCTCCTTGTGGTTAGGTTTGTTAATTAAATACATAGTATGGCAAAGCACAGAGAGATCAGGTGAAGCTATCGTTACGTTACTTTGCAGTGGATATTGAACCTTTCCTCTCTTCAGTGTGGTGAAATTCTTACATTGCAATGCTTTTAGCTTTATGAGTTGGGTGTCTGGTGTTATGGATTTCTGACCAGCAGAAGCTTTTGAAATCTATTCTTAGTGTCTGCCTTCATTACGAGTCTACTAGATGTGGTCATATTCAAAAACATATAGTCACAGCTCTAGTGTATGTAAGTACTATTTCAGATACACGTATATGCATGTGTATGATGTGCTTACGGGTAATACAGGCACTACATGTTTACTGATATTTTCAAAACTGTAGACTCTTGAGCCTGCGTTGTTCAGAGAATCAACCTGCAAGACTGTAACGCTGCCTAACTTGAACTGTTATACCAAGTTACATTTTAAAAATCATGTTCATTCGGTTCAATTCAGTTCAGTTTATTAACATGCATATTTCACAATACAGGACTAACTTGGAAAAAAAATAGCCTTGATCTGTTAAACTTGCATATTTAAAAAGTGGCTTGAATTAACTTAATGAACAAAATTTTTATGTTTTAATTTGGTTATAACAGTTTTATTTAGGCTAATAATAATAATAATAATAATAATAATAATAATAATAATACCACAACAGGTGTGAATAGCATTTAAAGTTTCATGCAGCTGAGAGTAGTGGACTACATTCCTTGTGCTCCATTGTTCAACAGTAAGTTCTTTTTTCTTCCTCTTTCTCCACTTCTTGTTCATTTTTTTTTTGGTCTGTCTGTCTTTTCAAATTCTTGCTGACTGGCCCAGTGAGCTGACAGCGGATCTGTATAATACTTTAAAAATAATGGAATTAGTTTAATTTTTGTATATATTTTATCTATATCTGTATAGGAATCAAAATTATTTTTATATATTAAACTCAGACTTGTTGTATAGAAGTTTCTTTGTGGTTTTGCTTATATTGTGTGTGATTTAAGCAGTAGCAGAACAAAATATTTTTTGTGTGGTGTCCAATTGACAGTGATTGAGAGAGGACACAAAACTAAGATAAGGTAGTGATTCTCCGTTTTTTAATCAATTTCTGTTGATGACGAAATTTTAAAATGATAGTGTAATGCTACGGCATGTGCAGGCATTAGTTACACATTTTCCTTAAATGTGTGTGTGTTTCAAATCAAACGGAAGTTGTGAATAACATGTTCTTCCATGCAAAAGGAAAAGGAGTAATGTGATGCAGCTTGTGTTTACATTTCATTTACTGTATCTTCATTTGTATATATATTTATAGGCATCTATTTTATAAAATTATGTGTCTCATAGCTACTACTCTTAAATTCTTTGCACAACTATACACATATTTCATATGATTTTAAAATGGTGATGCATATGAACATTGCTTAATGACAGTGTTGACTAGCTACTTTGGAAGTGCCCAGTTTGGATCTCAGCCAGGCCACTATCATAACTGAGATTTTTGCGATCTTATTCAGTTTCTCCAGGTAAATACCAGGATGCTGTCTCAAATTACACCATGACCACTTTCTTCTGCATTATTCCCACTTCATTATTTACACAGTGCCTCAATATTTGATTTTTTACAGTCTAAGCCACTGACAGAATTACAGAATAAACCATGGACAAACCAAAACCACTGCTGTCATAATACCACAAACAAACAAGCAAACAACAGTGCATTTATGACAACATTGACAAACAAAGGGCATTGCTGTCATGGCACCATGGGCAAACAGAAAACACTGATGTCATGACACCATGGGCAAACAGAAAGCACTGATGTCATGGCACCATGGGCAAACAGAAATTACTGCTCTTATGACACCACGGGCAAACAGAAAGCACAGCTGTCATGACACCTTTCCCACTTATGTCTCATTTCATCTTTCGTAACCATCCCCTCCCTAGTGACACTATAATACTACATATATGTAGTTGAGGAAGCATTCTCATATACACTAAGAAACGAATACGGTTTGATAGCCAGATTTATTCTTGTGGATTTTTTCTAAAAGCTTTTTTATCTTGATTGTTTTATTATCTTGAAATGCAAAACACTGATGTTAGACCAATGATTAACGGAGATTAAATTGCACACAAACATACGTGCCCTGTGCAGACTCAAATATACACATGCTCCAATTGAGGTGTATGGAACTTTATTTTGATATTCAGCCCACTTACCTAAAAATGGCCCATTCTGAGTCTGATACACAAATAGCTCTTGTAATCCCAAACATTCAGATGTAATCCTGTATGAGACAAGTAAGAACAAATATTTAATTTATACATAGATACAGGCCGACATTAATTGCATATTTTGGAATGAAAGCAGGCTTGTCCCTTGTTTTTATATAGGGTCATTATTTTATCTGACAACTTAACACTTCTTGGCAGCTTGTTTATCATATTAACATGACCACTCAGCTGACCACCCATACCCATGGCAGAGTAGTGGTGAAAGTTGCCAAAGATAGTTGTCACAAAAAATAGTGACCCTCCACAGTATTTAATGTTTGCCATCCCGAAGTGTTTAACACATATATAAATATACAAAATGTATCAGTCAAACACAACAAAACTTTATTAAGTTTATTATTGTATTAGGGCAACATGTTTCAATTCTTATAGAATCATCCTCAAGTCCTTCTAAGAATACAGATCCTTACTTATTAATGTTTAAAAACCTCCACAGTATCTTACAATTAACTGGTCAGGATGATTCTGAAAATATATATTGTTACTAAATTCCAAGAATAACTTTCTACTTCTTTTTCATTGTGTTTTGTGGTGTATTTTTTGATCTTTGTACTTCCTTTTGTGAGATTCTGGAAGTAATATTATGTCACCTGGTTTGCATGTAAGAATTTGCTGAGTGTGTTTTGTTCATATCAAATTAATGTACTGGGAATCTTATCACTGCTCTTGTCCTAACCAATCAGAAATCATTTTGGTTGTGGGAAGTCTAAACTGTAATTTGGCATGACTGTTCATCCCACAATCAGGAGTGGCATTATGGTAGCAGAATTTTATTATTTGACCTGCACATTCAAAGTTAGATGTGAATACAAAATGAAGACATGGAATTTCTCTTTGCCACAAGTGAAACTCACTTCTTTGGATTGGTTTACACAGTGTCTGGAAAGTCATGCATCATAAGCATTATTGAAAACTGGTATCACCAGGTCGCAATCTGTTTTTGAGAATATTCATTCATTTAGTAGTCTGTCTTATGACAAGTCCAAAGCCTCTTCCAACTCGAGCTCTCCACACAGTGCAATCTACAGCTTCCTCCTTCAACTGTGAGTATCCTCTCCTTTCCTTAAGGTCATCCAGTAGCTTCCTATGTTTTCTTCCTTGTCTTCCTGTCACTTCTATACCTCCTTTTATCTTTCCTTCAATAACCCACTGTAGAAGGCAGTTTCTACACAAAATGTGACCAATCCAGTTAGCCTTCCGTTTCCTTATTTCATGTAGGATATTCATCTGCTCCTTGACTCTCAGTAATACTTCTTCATTTCTCACATGATCGGTCCAACTGATCTTTTCCATCCTTCTCCAGCACCACAATGCAATATATCACCAAAGAATTTCCTGGCATCAGTGCAGTATTGGGAAACACCAATTATTTAATTCAGCCATCTTTTGAACAGTGCAGACAATGCGCTAAACAGAATTATTCTGAAGTTTCCTGTGACATATGACTTCCTGTGCACAATGCATTTTACGTGCATGTTTTACATGACGCACAAATTTAAGCTGATACGTGCAGAATGCTGTGACTATGGTATTGAATATGGCTTGCAGTAGTCTTGTTTATAGGACTCTAGCTGTTGCTTGCAATATGCAATGTAACACATACATAAAGAAATTTAAACTGGAATAATGATGATCCATAACTTATAGAAAACAAAGCTATAGTTAGGAGAACTAAACCTTAAGATGTATGGACCTTTGACGTTTATATATTGTCACATAGAATATGCTGTATTTAACCGTAGTGTGAAGAAGGAATGCTTCTCATAATTAAAAATATCTCTATGCTTTCTTCAGCACGCTATAATCTTGTTTCCTTGTCCTTTTTTCATACTTGTTTCTTTATTTTGCTTTGCCTTGCTTAACTTTGCTTCCAGTGTATAATTCTAGAAATGCTTCATGTATATGCTGTACATATACCCTGCTGGGATCATTTCTTACATTCTGTTCTCTCTCTATGTGTCTGATCTTTTTTCTACTTTTGTAGCATGGTGTAGAGTTTCACTTTTCGGGTTCCTACCATGTTGACCTGTTATTACCATTGGATTAATTTATGCTCTCAAATCCTGAAATAAGCATTAATTTAGTTTAACTGTATTTATATAAATACATTTCTGATGTATTTTCTAGAACAGGAGTGCAACTGATTCCATAAAGCACTTCAATACGTTTTTATTCTGAATTGACATAAATTATATGAAGGTTGCTTTTATTATTAGTATCTTTATTTTGTGGTACAGTTTTATGTGAAAACTTGTTAACGGTTTTATGGATTTGTCTTATTCAGTATTTGACAGCATTAACAGAGCCAAAAGTACTGAAACAGTTAAACCTCACTTACTTTTAGCAGAGAGATGTTAAAAATATCTTTTATGGGTGTACATATGGCTTTTTTTTTTTAATTTACGTTTTAAATTTTTCTTGAATTATATGAAGTAAACAGTCTTTGCTGTATACCAAAGTAGAAGAAATTTATGATTGTTCATGTAATTTTGGATTAATGTTTTCATGCAATGTTTATTGAAGTACATACCATTAAGCTGGCTTAATCTGTGTTTTAAAGTTGAGGTTTTGCTGTTAGACGCATATAATATGAGAGGACGCCCTAATATTCTAACTGTTCATGTTGTACAAAGGTTTCTCTCCAACTATTTTTTCTCTTTGTTTATTGGTGTGTTTTTTTCTTGGGGCACTCCTCCCTCTACTCTCTCCAACTCTCCAACAGAAGACAAACTAAACAAGGCAGGGGTAGACAGGAGCTCAACAGTTATTGCTAAAGAGCCTGAAGGTAAATCAGAACTAATATTTCAGTTAATAAGTGAATTGCTTTCTCTTAATGTTTTTAATAATATACTTTTCTTATGATCCTCAAATAAATTTACTTTACTTTATATATATATATATTGTTATGTTCATTGTGGCTAATTCATCCATGTGGTGCAAGGAACGGAACTGAAAAACATCTGATAGTAAAGGACATTGACAATACAGTAACCTTAATTACTGAGCCACTTTTGGATTTTGTGTTGAACACATTTCTGCTTTTCTTTTGCGACCATATATCAGCTACACAAAAATATCATATTAATTTTGCACTTTCTTTAATTTATAAAAGTAATTTATGTAATTTACCATTGTTAAATGAGCAATAGTTTTCATCACACATTTGTGCACTGCCATTGTTATGTCTTTCCATGCCATAACAGATTTCTGTCATTTATAAGATGCATGGTTTGTTGTTTGAGCCAGATGCAAAGAGAAATTGGCTTTAATGGTGAAAGTATAAATTTATACCAGTAGTGTTATTAAGAATACTGATGCATTTATTGTGCTACCTTTTTTGCTGAAGTATAAGAATAATCTCAGATTTTTATGTAAGTGTGAATTGAAAGCGTTGAGTCTAACAAGTTAAAGTAAGGATGTCGATCACGTTGAAATAAGTATGGTGTATTAAACACATTAATACCATTTATCCATTTAACATCAGATGTTAAATTATAGAAACTTATGTCTGTACAAGATCTAAGGCTTTGACATTGGCTTGCTGCTAATACAGATCGTGTTTCTGGGTGAGGGTACTGCGTAGAAGTAGACTATGCTGGCTGACATTTCAGATATCCTTACTGTCTCCATATTTTACAGGAAGTGACTGCCAAATGGTCCCTACCAGCTTATTTTACTGAAGTCTGTATGCAAGTGTAAATTGTTCAGTTCAGTTTAGTTTAGTTTATTAGTCCAAAATATCATACATATGACTGTGGACTCGTCAACTTCTAGCAATATGCATGAAGTGAGATAAGTCCAGTAGCAATGAACATAATATTCTGCAAATGATTTCAGAATAGCTTATATATAGTTTAATAAAGCTTGTAGTCTCCTGTGTACTTTTTGGTATCAACCGGAAGTGCCTTAAAATTGGAGATAATAATGATTCCTGAAACTCTGACATTACCTCCTGCTTCCATCTGGTACTCTTATCTAGAAACAGAATCCAATTTAGCCCATTTGAATGCTGTTTACAAAACAGATATTTGAACATTACTTGCTTGTTTGCATTTCTTTTGTTAATACCGAATGATGTGCGTCTAGAAATTCTGAGTGATTGTAGACTAGTGCCATAATGAATGCAGCTTTGAAGCTCTTCTTTGGGTATACTTTAAATTGTTGGTTTTTTATACAGTCTGTGCACGTTGATAACATAATGGTACACTTCATGCTAAAAACAGTACATACATTACACGGTGTTAATAGACGAGTGCACAGTTTTCCATGCTTGTTTGTATAACTGCATACACTTGGGTGGTTAATCAAAAATAATTTCCTTAAGCTAAAGTAAACACCCTTAGGGATTTTTATGTTTATGGTTCCACGCATCGCTGGTCTATATTAACAACTGTCCAACGAGATGCAACACAAAGCAGTCTAATTATTATTCTTCAAGTTCACTCTACATGTTTTGGGTGTCAACCACACCCATCATCAGGAGTACACAAAACTGTAACTACAGCCTCCAGTACAGTCATATTTTTCATGCAGCTACCTCCCTCCAACGTGGCCAAGCTGCACAAGAAATATGACCAGTACCGGAGACTGTAGTTACAGTTTTGTGTACTCCTGTTGATGGGTGTGGTTGACACCCGAAACATGTAGAGTGAACTTGTAGAATAACAAATAGACTGCTTTGTGTTGCATCTCATTGGATAATTATTAATATACCCTTAGGGATGTTATAAAACTGTATGATATCTGAAACTCAACAAACATGTTTCAGTATATTAAAAAAACTAAGACTCTAGAAAGATAGAGACTAGAAAGAGAAAGGTCATTACATTATTGTCCATAATTTGAGGTCATAACCAATTTACCATAACAGCATCCCCAAGAAGCCCACTTCCTACATAAATACTGAACAGAATCAAATAACCTTGACAGTAAAATGGCACAATAGAAACTCTAAACAGTACACTGTGTCCTCAGGTTTTTACTGTTTTGAGATGAACCAAGGTTCAGACTGCTATTGATGTTTGGGGTGTACAAGCACAAATATTTTGAACTCAAACTATGTTTCAAACCAAAACTGGACTCCAGACTATTCACTTAATCTGGTCCATAATATCTCTGAACGTTTTCTTTCACTGTATAACTTAAATTAGTATTAACCATACAATGTAGCTGGTAAGGTATTCCAGAGGCAGCTATTTAATTAAATAAAATTCAGCCATTTTGAAATGCATGTACATAAAGATTTGCTTATGAGTTGTAGAGTTTGTCTGAAACATTTCTTTGTCCATTGAGTGCTGAATTAGGTACTTTTAACAGAAATTAATTCCATTTTGTGAGAAAAGTGATATCCTTGATTGGTCAACAAGGTTCAAGATTAGGATTATTAGTTTATCAAAATCTGTAAATATAGTACAGTTCATTCGTTTAAGCTTTTCTTTGTGAACCAAGTGTACCAAACGTGTATACCGAGTGCGAGTGAAATATGGACGTTTTAAAGTTAGCACTTTCCACTGCATTAAAATAAAATGAAAGTGACATAACATTTCAAATGTTAGTTTGAAATTCAGACTGTTGACACAGCCAAAATTGAAAGCAATGTCAAGGTGCAACCACCTTATACATAACAAACTGCACAGAAAATACATCAAGAGACACACAACCCACTGCAATTGACACTGAAGAGGCGTACACTGTAGGTAATATAATGTTCACTTCATGTTTTAATAAAACGTTTGCTAACTACTGCATGTCAACTCTCAATAGGTGTTCCTTCACTTTGCAGTATATGAAACGGCTCTAAGTCTGTGTCTGAAGTTGGAGAGTTTTTTTTTTTTTTTTTTTTTTTTTTTTTTGGTTTTTTTTTTTTTTTTTTTTTTTTTTTTTTTTTTTTTTTTTTTTGTTTTTTT
>Ga0123357_10001882_pt1 | contig 22797 bp, 12 predicted proteins | sample TergutEmb28metaG_FD_89873 | JGI IMG/M metagenome (GOLD analysis project Ga0123357, IMG submission 89873) | Embiratermes neotenicus P4 segment gut microbial communities from Petit-Saut dam, French Guiana - Emb289 P4 | ecosystem: Host-associated > Arthropoda: Insects > Digestive system > Gut ... | reverse complement strand
GGGGGGGGGGGGGGGGGGGGGGGGGGGAAGGGAAAAGAAACTGTCTCATGGAAGAATATGGGAAGTTGTGGCAACGTTAAACAGTACTTAGTTACTCTACAAATGGAATGCAAATTCAGCTACTCATAACCTGATTATGCTCACGCTTTTATTTACATTTCACTTCTATAAAATGAAATGTACTTTGTGACACTCAAACCCATCAAACTGGTCGCAACAGTGCTGTATACTATGCATGGTAAAATGCATAAAATTACCAGAATATAATGTACAGTCACAACAGTCACCATGGTGCACTTCAAATCCTAAACTAGGAAAATAAATCAGCGGTATCACAAGTTTGGGGTATATGCATTCATTTCACTTAACGTGAATATATGCGTGAAAAAGGCAACAAGAACCCAGAGACAATAAAATGGGAAATCAACGCAAACATTTTATTCACACGGCACAATGGCAGCAGTCTGAAGATAAACTGGCACAATTTACTGTGCTAGATGTTCAATTCTGAACTTGTAAAATCCATATTTAGGCCTTCATGTACCGTTCTGGATATTTCTGCCCAATTTTAACCAAATTTTGACTTTTGTGACAAATTTTCATAGCTGCCCAATACAAAATGTCACAGAAATTCATCAGGGCGCAGCTGCGTGATATATGAAGACAGATGGAAGAACAAACATCATTAAGTTAATAGGCGCTTTTTGTAACTAGGTGGATGTGCCTCAAAATGTCAGATGAAAATTCTAACAAAAACTGCAATCTAGTTTGTCACTTATCATGTATAACACATTACAAGTTTAACATATTTATTTGTAACATACTATATATACATTATCACCAATTCTTCCACTGAAAGTGGATCCAGAACAAGATGACTTTTATTAGTGTTTTTGTTACTAGTCAATTCAAATTACAGCATGTTTCACAGACTGTTTTAAAATTGTAAAAACATATTCTAAGGCTGGCAAGGACTACAATTATCTACAGAACCAAAACACTTTGCTTGTGCAAATGAGAGAGGAGGATGGGAAGCTTTGTCTTATGAACAGTGCATACCATCTATTAATAAGCATCATCTCATGATGCCACAACTGAAGGGAGCAAAAATTTGGGAAACTGAAGATGTAAAACCTGCAAAAAAATACACACACACACATCCTGACAGAACAGCACTTTATTAAGTGTATACAGTACTAATGCTGTGATGTCTGTAAGACTGTACGTGCTTTCTGGGTGGACACAGGGAATATATTAAAATGATAAAATGCATATAAATCATACAGGGAAAGTTGGGCAATACAGTAGGTCAAAATTTAAAGAGGGAAAAAGTCTTAAACAGATTTTGCCATGAATTATTTAAAATGTGGTAAAAATACAACAGAAATGCTGTGGCAGGTGCTCTGGTAGGTGGTACTGCAACAGATGTGCAAAATTGTGAATCTCACCATCGCAGACTTAAACAGTATAGACGGACACATCATCATAGTGTAAGTATTAAGCAAACAAAGATGTCAGTATGTTTCAGTGGCTGGTATAATCACAGAGATTGAACTACGAACATGACAGACAACCTACTTGTTTGGGTAACAAAACAGTACTCCATTAAATTTCACAACTCAAAATTCCATTGCATTATAACGTTTTTTGTCCAAAGACAAAAATGTAAGAGAATGAAGTATCCCACTCATTCAAGTGATGCACTAACACATGACTATTTTTTTTTTTAAATAATATTCGCTGTGGTACATGTACTTACAGTTGTATATTAAGATTTAGCAAACAATTTGATTGGAAACAATAACAATTCCATGGGAAATTTGTTTAAGTTATGGAAGTGCCTGGATCTGAGTGATCTCAGGGCACTTCTACATTTAATCTTCACCACACAGTTCCTATAACAAAGATGATCCCATCTCATTATTCCTCTATCTTGACAAAAAATTAACAGAGAATATGCTAAGGAAAAGAAGTACTACATATCAACACCCCCAACAGTTACTCCCCTCTAATCAGCAAGCATGTTTCCCAATAATTTAAAAAAAAATAAGAGAGGGGGAGTGGACCTTCAAGATCAAAATATATACATCACTTTTAACAAATCTGCCTGTACACAACTGTTTGCTGGCGTACGCACTACATTTCATACTGTACTATTTTAAAACATTCAGCACCATACGACTGCAATTTTTGTTTCAAAAAGTAACGACAAGCTTGTGCCTATGGTGACTTTCCACAATTCTTAAATCAATTTCCCCTTCCTCCACTCATTCACCTACACATTTTGAAAAATTGAGCTGCAACTGTGAAATTTGCCAAAAAGAAATTTAGAAGACTGTTTTAGCAGGGGTAATGTTAAGTAATGTACAAATCTGATAAAACAATCTTACCAAATTTTTGTGCACATTATACAGTAGTTTCATTAAACCTGGCATTAATGTGCACAAGAGAAAAATAAGCATTCAACTAGCAACATAAAAAAGCACTTAAAAAGTTAAAAATATCTCATATGAATGTGCATTAAAAAACAATAAAAATCTAAAGCAAGCATATCAGAACATAACTAACACAAGCAGTATGCATTCTGGAGACACCCAGTCTGAGAGTCAGCCACAGAAATACCACTCCTATGAACTTCCCAGTAAATGCTAAACAACTTACTCCCTTCCCAATTCAACACACCTAATGGGCCTCTGTTCTCATTCAATGCAAACCAGCCACTCAGTCATTCAGCTTCATTAATTACAAGCACTCTCCAACTCACACAACTTCAAGTTACACAACCTTTAAAATGTTCAAAAGCAAATTTGCAGTAATATATACTTATTTTTTACATCTGCACTGAACTTTTGTAGAAATGAAAATGCAATGAGAAGAATATGGCAGAAGAAACATGGCAGCTGATCATGCTCCAGTGCATTGGAATTTGGATTTCAACTGGACTCCCTTGTATATAAATATATATATATATATATATATAGAGAGAGAGAGAGAGAGATGAACACATGTATACTCAATTCCAAGTTGCATAAAATTTAACTTGCGAAAGATCTTCAAGAGTTTAACTACTGTGTAAGTCAGGGAGTGTCTGTAACCTACAAACCAATCAAATAACAAAGAAAAACCACAAACTGCACTGTAAAACAAACAGTCAATAAACTCAACATACAGGACTGTTATAAATGCAACCAGATCAATTCAGATTGAAAATCGAAGTGCTTATCAATATAATATCTAAACTGATTCACAATTCATAAGTTACAGCTAAGTACATTCTGCTTATTCACACTGATTCATCCCTTTATTAAGGTCTGCAAGCAAGACATGAACTAATGTTTGCTTATGTCACTACAGTATCACCACAAGGACAAATGGTGCAAGGTTGCCAGACAACTCTTCGTCATTCAAGTAGTGTTCTGCATCTCTGAAACAAGCTGCAAATGTACTGTGCTCCTTAAATGAGCAGACACTAACAGAGTTAATACTCACACGATGAATGTTGCTTATTATCAGTGCTCTGAGGTGGCACATTTTAGGCACAGTCTATACCAACAAACCTAAATTTACTTCTCTCTGTCATCATCACAACATAGAATCTTTTTGGGTCCTTGATAGAACCTTTTTCACATATCTTATTTCTTGTATATCATCCCAAAACAAGTAAGCAGAAAACAATACTGGAATTATGACTATATGGCACATATGGAAATATACAAATGAATTCACAGTTGTAAATGGTGAATGAATACTGCACTGTACCAACTGTGACTTATGATTCACACAGCCCTCATTTATCATATGTTGCATCTGTTTGCATCTCATTTCTATTAATGAACTATGTACAGTTATATTCAAAACAAGCGGCATATCTTCCACAATTTACACACATATGCCAGGCTACCAAGTGCTATGCTAGCCCTACTGGTGACTGCTTCTAGGTCCTTGATAAACTCTGGAAGAGGGGAAACTGTTTCCTTTGATCATGAAGTTTCAGAAAAACTATATACACTTTGAAAGCAGGCAATCAAACTGCAATACTTCCCTTCAGAATCTTACTACATAGGATACTGTGTCAAAATAATACTGTCTGCCTATAATATAACAATACATATATAACTTTACAACAGAGGGTGCACCAACCCCGTTTGCCAGGTTGCCATGACAACTAAATTTTGTATGGTGGTACCTAACATTTGTGGATCCTTAGTATGGAACTCCTTTCACGTCACCCTTCTGGCAGCTATAATTGTTAAGTGGCTCTTAGATTTTTGGAAAATTTATGCACCCCTGCTTTATAAAATTCTGTGCTTCAACAACTGAACTTCCTTCCAGTAATTTACTAACACTCCGCAATTCTGGAAGCAGTAAGTGCTATGAAATAATTTCAATTCATAAGGGACACACAGGTCCTTCTGTATGAATGCTAAAATACTTAAGTGGTCCCCAGGTTCAAATTACTCTAATGAAGGTTGAAACTTGCAGATGCAAAACTAAACAATAAATGGTTAAGTGAAATGTTATCAACCGCACTTTTCCTCTCCAGGAGAAAATGGCTGAAGAGAAAATCGGCACTTTGATAACCAGTACCTGGCTATGCACTAACATGCCAAAGCTGCATTCATATATATGCCTAATAAAAACATATGAAGGCAAAACAACTCTACCCATATCTTAAAAACCATGTTCTACAAGCCCAAATTACTCTATTAATATCAGGAGTTTTACTTCATTTCTGTCCATCAACTTCCAGCAGTTTCAGGAATCAGTTAGTACCTGCAATGAGATTAGAGTATGTAAGAAACATTTTTCTGCACCTAACGCAGAACAGTGTGGAAAATTGAATGGCCACTCTCCCACCTCACAAAGCAAAACACTCAACAGGACAGAGTACAAGTAATTTGTACAGCGGGGAAACTTCAATAATCAAGTAACCAACAAATCAGACACAGACTTCAGCAAAAATGGTGTCTAGTTTCAAATCACACAGAAAATAAATTTACCCACATGTCAGCAGACAGCAGAAACTTAGCAGTAACCACAAACATGAATCTTTCTATGTTTTATACACGTAAAACGGTGTCACAAATACCCCACTTACTGTAAAATGGTGTCACAAATACCCCACTTACTGTAAGAGTAAAAAAAAAGGTATCTGAAAACCACATCCATTTAGCTCCATGGAAGGGCACAGCACATAAAAATCAGGCCTCATCCTGTAAACTCATTATCTATCAGAATTACCTCAACTGGAGCAGTTCAAAATCAACAGATTGCTCAGAGAAAATCATATCTACTTTCTACAAAGTCTGCAATGTAACTAACATTCACAGGCATCTTCAGTATAAAATGGTTAACTATAATATGAGATCTCATTTATATTCAAAGAATGTGTAGTGCAGTAATTCTTCTTAGTATAAATTATGTATCACCTGACAATGGCCCATTTCACCCAAAACATGTCAGAAAATTTCACACACACACACACACACACACATATATCATTAGTTGTGGTTAATAGTGGCATCTTCTTAATTACTGTCATTATCATCATCATCCACTACAGCTCATTGCCAACAGGATGACACTACCAACTACTATGCACTTCTGCAAAAATCAGGTCACAAACTCCACCCTGGGATCACAATTAACAATCAGAAGTCTATTTCACATAAATCGCATCCTCCGGCACAGCACAAGAGGATCACAGTTGTGGAGGATTCTTTTCACACTTCTCCAGCTGGTACTTTGTCATTCCAGTTCCCGTTCATTAACCAATGAAAATAAGTTACAAAACTTTACTGCCAACGTTCGATATTACTGCCAGTCATCAGAAAAGTTGCATGTCTTCATTTTAACTTTTAGTCTGTTCACATGCTATTGTGCAAATTACTGTATACAATTTTGCCCAAATGATCTGCTCGGCATGTCAAACCTGGAGTCGGCAATCATATAGCAGAAAGATTTCTGCATGTTTAAAATCAAGAAGAATGAGATGGGGTGGAGCACACGGCAAGTACCTGGTAGATGACATGTGCATACAGGGTTTTGGTGGGGAAACCTGAGGAAAAGAGACCACCTGGAAGACCCAGCCATGGATGACAGGATAATATTAACATGGATCTTCAGGAAACAGGATGGGAGTACTAGACTTGATTGTTAAGGCTCAGACAAAGGGGCAAGTGGTTGGCTTTTGAGGACATGGCCATGAACATTCAGGTTCCATAAAATGTGTGGTATTTCTTGGCTATGTGTGAAACTATTGCATTCTCAAACAACTCATCCAAATGCAGCTGATTTAGTTAGTTAGTTAGTTAGTTAGTTAGTTAGTTAGTTAGTTAGTTAGTAAGTTAGTTAGTCAGTCATTTTGACATCTCAGATGTAGCAGTCCCGGTAACTATCATTTCAATGTTTCAAAATTCAATACCAACCTTCACTAAGCCAACAACATATTTTGAAAGACAGAACCATAAAAACACATCTATTGTAGGAAATCATACATAAAATAATGACGAATGTTTAACTTCTCATGAACACTAGCAAGACTCGTCCCGACCCACTACTGTTAAGTGCCCAGAGAAATCCAACGAAGAGGGTCGTTCTACAGTGGAAAGTAGTATACAGAGAGTATTACACCAGCATGTCCAACATTCCCACCAGTGCATGAATAATGGGCATGTATTCACAGCAAAATCTAGTGGCTTTTCAATGGTGACAAAACAATATTTGTCACTACCTGATGACAACACAAACATGCTTTACACGCGGTATTCACAGAAAAATATGAGAAGTATGCGATTTCAGAGTCAATGGCACAACCATACTAACATTTATTTTCATAGTTACTTTTATATTGTACGAACAATTCAGGCTATTAGTCATACCACACAACGTAATTCTCTAAAAAGGAGGAGTTCATTTTAAAAATATTATACAAAAATGACATCCTGAGAAGGGTCCATGATCAATGAGAATGGAGGAATACAACTATAGTAACATAATAATATATACTGAGTGTTTTCAAAAAAGTACATTTTATGCTGGCATCAAAATTTTTACGTTTACCAAGGAGTCTGACAATTCTTAACCTTTAAAGTATGAGGAATGTAAATCCCAAAGTAGCTGTTTTTCGTTTTAAATGTCCGTTTTTGCACCTGCTGATATTATCTGTTGTACTTCATACATTTTTAAAGTTAATAACTTCAAATACAAAGTACGCGCCGAAGAAGTAATCCAACTATCTATCCATTCTGCAAGTCTAAAGAATATCGACCTAATTTTTACAAAGCTTAGTTGAATGTCTTTTTTCATTCTAATTTCCATTTTCTAGATTCATTCTTTTCAAATACCTTCTGCTGTAATTTGAGGCCCTGTGTTATAAAATTTGGAGCTGACTGTACCTGTCATCTTAAATTGTCAGATGCTGTTTCAATTTCAGTCTTATGATGTTCAGTTAATATGCAATCAATGGGAGAAGAAAGGGATGAATACAAATGTTTACTCCTCTGGTTAGTGCAATATGGGACCGGGAGCAAATGTCCTACATTCTGCTGTAGGGATTTCTTCAGGACTCTTTGGAACTGTAGGTTCATGCTTATGTCTATATTCAACTCAACAGTTCAGTCAATTCCCTGTCACAATAATAACATGCAACAGACCAGGCAATGCAGACGCTTGAGTCACTATCAGAATCAGGAGATGCTGGCTTTGTTGTGTGCTGAACTGCGTCGAAGTGCATTTAGCAGTTTGGCTACAAGGAGAAACCTTACAGACTGAGAATCACAGAACTAGTATTAGAATTGGACTCTTGACACACATACATCGGAAGACTAAGACATTTCTGCTCAGAGTGACAGTAACACTAACAATGAAACAGATGACATGACTGACACAAACTTCACATCCAACACACTGCTGACCTACCATACCAGGAGTCCACAGGTTTAGAGGGGAGTCCCTGTGGGTTATGACAAACACAGCCACCCTACATCAATAAAAACCCTTCCCAAATTAGCATTTTGAGTGCAAGACAAGACAAGCTCCATCCACAAGCCAATTAAAAAGACTCAGACAAAAGCTACAATAGACACTGGCTTACGCAATGTAAGAGAATTCAGTGATGTGTGGGTTCTGCTGAAAACAAAGAAGCAAGAATGACATTCAAGTGTTCAGAATCCAAAATAGGGTTGTGTGCTACCCCATGTTTCAAGGTATATCAAACCAACTTGCATTTCTGAATTTTAGCTGACACTTATATGGGAAAGCAGTACATACAAATGTCAGTAAATACTACAATTGTAACCGCTAAACTGATAGTTTTCAGTAGCGTTTTTCTGATTAAATAATTGGGGTGAAGGGGGTGTGAAATCTATAGAAGGGGCTTTATGAAGGAACAGAGACTTGTTGGAAGGCCTTTACGTGTGTATATTTTCTTCACTTTGCAAATACCAGGAAAAAATAAGAAACACTGCCTGGACACATCTGTAAATAATCTGTGAACTCTGGAACAATCATAAGACTGTTAAGAAGAAAAATTAAACATTATTAGTGATAATTTTAACTAGAATCAAACTTCACACAATTTTTTTTATGACTATAGAGGCCTTTTAGATAAAAACTGTGAAAAAGAGATATGTAATAATAAATGCAGAAAATTTTAAAGATGACACGTCATTGCAGTACGTTTCCCCGTTTGGCTGTACAGGGTTAAGAATGAAAACGCAACATTTAAAGTAGTCTTACAAAAATACTTAAATACACACTCGTTTTACTGTGTAGATGAATTTTCTATGTGTAAAGATGATCTACAATACTGCTTTGTAAAATCAATAGAATGTTGTATACTGTAAAAATTGTGTATGTTTGTGTATTGATGACAAGTTCCATAACCTATTGTCTTTGTGACACACTTATGGATTGAAAGGTGAGCAAGTAAGAGAGTGTGTGCAGGTGCAGGTAACCAGCTAGTACAGATAAGACTGTGACACAGAAATAGCATACTGCATAATGCATTCTTTCAAATAAACAGTTTCAGGAACTTAATAAATAGCATACTGCGTAATGCATTCTTTCAGATAAACAGTTTCAGGAACTTAAGTCTCAAACCACTGGTGCCAGAAATGAATGCCTGGTGTGACGTTGCAATAGACCAGAATTCAAATGGGGCCTAGATAATAAAGACCATGACAGGCTGTCAATTACATCAGTTGTTTAATGTTCTGAGCATCACACTGTGTGACAGGTACACCTGACATTAGGCACCAAACAGTTAAAAGCACAAGCAATTTAAGGAAAGCACGACTTAATTAAATCTGTCATCAAATTAATCAGTGAAAACAAAGCCTACAACATTTTTATTTGCAAGCCATTAGCATGTTCTTCAGTTCTCACAAAAACTATGATTCTTTCTACATCTCTTGAACTTACCGGTAATAATTTGGCTTGAACGGCCCAGCTTTATTAAGGCCCATGTACTTTGCCTGCTCATCTGTGAGTTCTGTTAGATGAGCATCAAAAGTAGGAAGATGTAAGCTGGCCACGTACTCATCTTAAAAAGAATTCAAACACTTATACAACAATAATGTTAGCAAGGTTACACAGCCATATATGACAGAGCGCAAGACACATCTGTTGTACTACTAATATTTATCATTCTCTGTCCTTATAAAGTACACATTACAGCTTGTGGTTCTGAACATTTTGTTACACAACATTCTTCACTTTTAATTAATAAGCAACCTCTCTTCATATTCTGATTCATATCTAAACCAACATCATTTACTTGCTTTCAAAGGTTTTGTTATGATTAACTACCTTACAACTGAGAAACTGAAAAAAACCTAAAGAAATCCAGATTTTACTTTAACAAGATGATACATTGTGGTAATGAATCTATTTTCTTACTTAACAGCCTTTCCTTCCAAGCCCTACAGGACACAGATATTCACTAAACATGAGACAAGCCTCTCAGCAGTTACTAAACCTTACATTTACCAACAAGGCAAGAAACACTCAATCAAACAATGCAGAATGTGCAGTAAATAAAATGTTAGAATGCAGAACAGCAAAGACAGATTATGGGAACAATGTTATACATACCCATCTTTTTTGGAAGCAAATACACATCAGACTTGTATCGGCCATGTGGAGCATTGAATAACTCTATAAGAGCAAGGGCCTGTAAAGATAAAACAATATCCAACTATGGAATATCAATAAAAACAGAAGAGAGGCATGGGTACAAAAGGCATGCATGGATACTTGAATCTTTAGACTCAGAGAATGCAATAAATGCAAGTCCACAATTTAAACCTTTAGTAATTCATTTCTACCCCCAATCTAATGTAAGTGCACATACTGTATAATGCTTATCAGACACATACTACAATACCAACAACCAAAAGAGATGAAAAAGTGACAGTATATCCATTTACGCACATATTATTTCAGGCAAAGAGGCCCAACAAGCTGCAACATGTACTAACTGCTGAGCATTGCAGTGCTACAATATGTTTATCTGTTTGTTGGTACGTGCATGTGTGTTACGTGTCACTGCAACTGTTTAATGATCTACATTCAAGTTTGCAGTAGTTAACACTGTACACATGCATTTTATACTTAACCTTTAAGGGAGCAAGTTGGTAATTAGACTTTAGCACATGGTTTATAAATAACATACTACTGGAACAGAAAAAGATAAAATTATGAAGTAAATGGCACTTTGTTCGAAATAAAGGGAGATTACGTGGCACATCTCTAAAGTGCAGCAACTTTCTTAGTTGCCTAAATAATAATACGGATTTCTAGGGGTGTCTTTTATGTGAATTCACATATGGAAACACAGGTTGTTTAAAGGTCAAAATCCATTGTAGACTCTAAACTGTGGGTATAAAAAGAAACAACCATGCCACGTAGAATATTTTTATCAAAAGTTCTCAAAAAATTGTCTGTAAACACAGAAATTTGCATGACAGAATGTCAGTGTTCCCTGCATGATTTTGTGTAAAATATTTCCATTACAGTAAGATTCAATTCTGCAAAGATATTGTTACATTTTAAGAAAACTCTAATCGAAATAAAAATATAATTACTATAACAAAATTTGTTTTTATGAAACTAATTTTCTTGAACAATCTTTGTAATGATGGTAAGTGCAAGCTGATACTACTGTAGCGAAACAAGGCAGTCCATTTTATGGGTCACCCCACTCTTCAGAGCTAAGTGCACAACTTGAGGAGGGATGGCAGTTTTGATACAACAGGACCACTGGGCCCTTAAAATAAGAAATACCAACAAATATTTTTCATCTTCATAGCTAATTACCAAAAGGACCAACAAACAGGAAAACATGTTATTGTTTTGTTTTTAAGCTTTCACCATGTTCTAAATGTAATTTGTTCCTTTTTGGGCAATTCCCCGGTGTCTGAGTTCTAATTGCCGACGTTTCGGAACTCACTGTTGGTTCCATCTTCATAGGCAGGTGAATGAAGTATGAAGTATGCCAGTGGATGGATTGTGTGGGGTATTTATACCTGGTTGAGTTGGAGCGGGGAAGTGGCAGAGTTCTGAAACGTCGGCAATTAGAACTCAGACGCCGGGGAATTACCCAAAAAGAAACAAATTACATGTTATTGTTTATTTTCATGAACAAGTATCACTTTAATTTCTATTTTCATATTTATAAATAAATACCGTAAGATATGTGCCCCCACACAGGGATTTAGAACACCTGCCAAACTGCCATCTCACAGTCATTAACCAAAGCTTCTTCTATTCAATTCTAAAAGCACATAATTCTGGGAAAAGTACACATGGACATGGATGACAAAATATTTTAAAGGTACCAACCAGTGTGATAATCACTGCAAATTCGTTTCAAGTTATCTTTTCTGTTTATTACCAATTCCTTATGTTTGCTGGGGCAGCAAATATATTATAAAGACACTAATGTTTCCACAGTTAGTAGTAATATTACCATGTTTGTATTGCCTTTTAGTGGTGAAGTGGCAGGGCTGATTGTGTACCTCAACTCTCAAATATTTAAGAACACACAGATTGCAGACATTATCCGCACCACATGATGCTTGTTAACAACTCAAGCAGTAAATAACTTACACAGGTTTTGCAAACTTTATATTACATTTGTTTCACTATTTAATTTTGCAAAAATTTATTTACAGTTGTAGTATTGGATTTATATGACCAACTACTGATATAACAAAAGAATGTGGTAACAGTAGGAATGGCAGCACAAGTGTTGTATATGCTAACAGTCTTTCCAAGGATACTTGGCATGTGTTGTTAAAGGGAAGTGCATCTAAAAGTGTCATTCTGCTAGAAATTCCCTTACTACAGCTGACTTTAAAGAGACAAATGGCTTCTGCTGCAGAAGCTACTTTCTACCAAGTGATCAGCTGGTACACATTCTGTTTGTGGTAGTTGCAACACACAGTGACCCAAAATATTTTCATTACTAACACTAGGAGCATGCGACGTGTCATCACATTACCAAAAACTGTGGTCCTTGCAAAAACAATGACAAAAAGTTTAGTTCTTATCGCCTTTTGATATACTGAAATTTCATTATGACAAATACACATCCTCTGTCCTGAAGTTCACCATACTGATTTCTTCACATAATTGTTGAAACTGCACAACCTATTGGAACTTTTAAATTGTTTAAATGAACCAGTTAACTTGAGAAGAAGCAACCACTTGATATGACATAAACACCCAAAAATGTACACATATTGTTACATGTTCATCTGCACATCTGCACATGGGAGCCAATGAAAACAACGCTCTAAATGACATGCAAAAATCTAGAGTGACAACTAAAAGTATATTCTAAGCTTTAAAACACTCCAGTGGAATAGCAGTGTTTGCTGCCATTCCCGTAACTGATATTGGCAGTCAAGCAGGAAGCTCAAGAACAAATTGTGTTGCAACAGATATGTGTCCAAAAGAAATAAAAACCATCCATTCCTCCTTTGAACTATCCCCATAAAAAATGCAGTTCCTTTTCACATTAATGACTGAAAGAAGGATAAAAAGCTAAGCAAATGCAAAATGCAGATTTACAAAACCTCTGTAAGTCACTGAATTTTATATTTTGCTGACTGCATCCTGGTATAACTCTGGGTAAATGACCAACTTGATGCACAATAATAAACGTTTTATACAATGTAATTGTGCATCAAGTTGATCACTTACACAGAGTTACTCTGTAAGTCAGTGTAGCCAACACTGCACACTCTCAGTGTAACCCAACTGTACAAATGTTTGGCACAATTTAAAAAGTCACTGCAAAATTCATTTTGGGTGACCTAGTATCATCACAACACAACAGTACAGGTAACTGGCCACAATAATGCAGGCTGGTGCTAGTTTACCTGTGTTGCAGCAGTAATTGACACAACAAATGATGGAAGGCTTGAACAGCTCAAATTAACCAGACGTCCTTCAGCAAGCAGTACAATTCGTCTTCCATCTGGCCAGATTACATGATCCACTTGGGAGCGAACTTTCTCCCATGTCAAATCTGGGGTGCGGAGACTATTCTGTAAAAAATTATTAGTCAATGAAATGACTCCATGCTGCCACTGAATTCTGACAGAAATAACAGACATTCAAGAACATTTTAAACATAAGGAAGGGTTGGTGAAGGGAAAAAGAAGAAAACTACATCCCAGTGTTCAGTAGTCTAAGCAGCAATGAGCAATGTTGCATACTGTATTTTTCTGACAGTTCTGTATAAAGTTTGTACACCTTCCTCTACAATTACTTCAACAACAGACAGTCACAATCATTCCATCACCAAGGTCATAATAAAATCTGCAAACATAATACCAACTGCCCACATCCCTTTCTCTTTTAGCAATGTTTCAATTTTTACAGATCAAGGGATAAAATGTCTTCTGTCTCTTCTACCATTCTGTAATTCACACACCCACATAACTACTGTAATTGCATTTTCTGACCACCATTTATATCAACTGCAAGGAAATGCATATCTCTCACTACTATGCACTACATATCACTCCCTGTCTCTACAACTAGTACTGACACACAATCAGAAACACAGCACACATCATAACGTACTTGTCTCAGATGTACTTGACATTAAAACTTCACTAACAGATAACACTGGAAGTAACAGCTTATAACAATTCAGAACTGCTACCCTTCGACTGTACAGTACTTACAACATCAATCTCAGTGTTGGAGTGGCCCATGTTACATACAACACATCCATTCTTCATCTTATCCATGTGCTCTCTTGTAACAACATTCTTGTTGCCTGTTGCTGTGATGACGATGTCTACATTACGTATCACCTCATTCAGTTTCACAACTCGAAAACCATCCATGCTAAAACATTTTAAGAAGTATTGGTATATATGTATATGTACACACACACACACACACACACACACACACACACACACACACACACACACACACACTTAAAATGTAAAACATTGTGGAATGTTAAAAACATACGACTCATGAAACAGCTACCTCTCATAACGCACACTATTCATCAAAGTGAGATTCCCACACTACTAGACAGTTGGGTTACAAACATAACTTCTGACAAAATTTTGTGGAGTGGAAGAAAAAAAAAAACTACTTATATTTTTGTAAAAATATAACATGCTCAAGTGTTGGTCTACTGAAAAGCTGTCAAGTTTTTTTTGTCTTCTGTAAAAATGCATATCAGGAGGTTACAAAAACTGGTGTCTGATATTAACAGTACACAGCTAAACTCTGGTAGCTACAACAAAAATAAATAAAATCTATTTGCACTGAGTGAAATGTAAACATTTATGAAACCAAGAATAAACAAGACAGACAATGTACATATAAATGTAACACACAGGTGTGTTTGTGTAACTACTGTTGCCATGCAAAAGCCAGTACATACCACATATTCTGAGTGTGTACCTATAGCCTTAGTTATCAGGTGTGCAAAGCACATGTGGCTTATTATATTGTCATTAGAAGCCTTTCTGGCAGTACCACACTTTTCCACATTACTTCACATATGGCATGATTTTTGGAAAAAAAAAGTTATGGAACATAAGCTGTGACTGATTAGCTCTACAATTTTGGTCAGAAAAATTTCTCATTCTAAGAAGAATTCAGCGAGATAGTTCCATACATGTACACAAGTCTTTATGTAAAAGTACCTGTTATTCTTATCAGATTTTAGTCAAACTTGCATATTCTCAACAAATTTTAAAAAAATAACCAAACACTAATTCATGAAAATCTGTCTAGTGGGAGCGGAGCTGAGTTGTTCCATGCAGACAGACAGACAGGCAGCCAACCAGATATGAAAAAGCTCATAAATGCTTTTCACCATTTTGTGAACATGCCTAAAAATGGTGGACCAGAAAACCAACAACAAATACATATCATGTAGGACTGAGAATGAAAGAAAAAAAGCACTGTTACTTACCAGGCCTGAAGAGCACAAATCGGATCTATTTCTGTGATGTACACAACACATCCCAGCCCTTTCAGTGCCTGGCAGCACCCTTTGCCCACTTCTCCATATCCACAAACCACAACTTGTTTACCTCCAAACATCACATCTGTTGATCGCTTTAAACTGAAAGTACAAGCCATCTGTATTCACACAGTTTTAAATTCTCTTACATATTACAAACACATTGTCAAATGTCGTGATGAGTTCTGGTGTGTCAACATGCAAAAAGAAGTTTTACAGACAAAAAGTATCAGCCAACTTTGTATACAACCATTAGCAAAACAAAGGCACAATTTTAAACTAGTTTATTAAGTAAAAATTTCTGTCCCTCACCTATCAATAATTGACTCGCGGCAACTGTAGAGATTGTCAAACTTTGTTTTGGTGACTGAATCATTCACATTCATTGCTGGTACACTAAGCTTACCAGCTTTAGATAATTGGTATAAACGATGTACACCCGTCACACTTTCTTCAACAATACCTGAAAAACGTAAAAAAATAAAAAATAAAATAAAATAAAATAGCACTCTTCGTAATTAAATTTTTACGAAAAAGGAATGGAACATGGAACATGAATCCATCTTGGCTTATCATTAAAACAAGACTTCTCCACACAGAGAATAACAAATGAATGCTTAAGAAAGACCTGCCTTTTAAGAATTATGTCTTACTCTTTATCCATGGACTGATTAACTGTATTTATAATGAATCACTGGACGTATAAATTACTATCTTATGGTAATTCAACCCTGCTGTACTTCTTTTGAATGTTTATTAAACACAGTCATTACACAGTCTTACACAATACATATACAAGTTTTCTAGTTAACTAGTTTTGGCTCTATTAACAAGCCATCGTCTTGATAAAGAAAATGGTCTGATGATGGCTTCTTAACAAAGCTGAACCTAGTTACCTAGAAAACTTGTATAAATGTGCAAGACTGTGTTTTAATACACATTCATATAAATTACTCTTTGAATAATAAATGTCTGTAGAGAGTAATGGAAACAAAACAAGAAATCATAATGGCTTTGGTTTTCTACTTTTTTAATCTTCAGGGTCCATGTGTCCTAGATATAGGAAGGCATTTAATATCCCACCTGGCTTAAGCATCCTATACACAGGACAGTGAGAGCTCCTGAAACCATGAAAATATGAAGAGGAGTACAGTATAGCTTCACTTATTCTTTAACTCTGTGCTTGATAGTACTTTTAGTCAGCTTCACGCTCCGGCCGCTTTACTCCTGGGAAATAACCCATATTCCCACTGAATAAGAGACTGTGTGGTATCCAGAGCCAGATTGGATTATTTGGCTAACAATGTTCTTTGTTTTCAATCAGTCAGTACATTCTGGCCTGTGCTCTACTGCCAGCTGAAGTGCGGAGTATATGGATGGAAGCTGACAGTTTCTAAATATCAATTCCAGTGTTAAAGAGAGGAAAGCATGATTCAGTGCAACATGGCTTCCATTTCAAAGACAGAGTTCTACTGATGGGGTATAAACAGCACTCTGTTGTGCAGTGTGAAGGTATGATATACAGAATGAGCCAAAAGTTTCTTTGTACCTGTACCGCAGGGTGTAAGCAGCTGACAAGGAGATTCCTTACATAAATCTTGCATTATTCACGCTAATTTAAGAAAGCCTAGATTTACTAGTAATCAATTTTTTTTGCACTGTGTCGCATACATTCCTTGCACTGGAGCTGGAAGACTTAAGTTACAATGACCTAAACCCAAACTTTCTTTATGCTGACAGAAAAACAAAGGACATTCCTTTTACATTACTTTTAAATGTTGTCTTCCTCACTTCTTGATCAGAAATAGTTTCTTTAAATATTTCTTAGTTGTGAAAACTTCTGTGTGTTTCCTGACCCCTCCTACACTTTTGAAATTGAATAGCATTTCAGTGGTATGATAAATGGGTTAGGACTGTCTAGCAATGAGTCTGTTTCTTTGCTAAGGAGAAGAACAGGCTTGAAAAACATAGAGACCGTTAACTGCATGAAAAGTGTGTTCTCAGGATAGCCATCATATGAATACATCAAAAGTATGACCGCCCTAAGCAAAACTGGGGCCTCAAACTGAAATGTAAGTACAAGAAACCGAAATTTTTGCATCATTTAGATATTCACTTTGCGTATTTGAGAACTAATATTACCTATGCATTTTTAAGACAAGCAGAAATATTTCTTATTTCCCACAAAATGGCACTTTTTCCATTATTTAATCTTGTTTGGTTCATAAAATATTAATTTTTTTTGTAAACCACCCACAAAAATTTAAATGCCTAGCAAAAAGAATGTCACACGTGAAGGTGGACTGTTGTTATTCAAATCTCAATTCCAAAGTGTTAATAGCCTTGCTATACATTGTTTAAAAACATACCATTGTATGAACTGTCACAATAAGTATATAATAAATATGTATCTCCTTCCAAATTGCAGTCTGCCTTGAAAAGTTGAGCAGCTGACTGAAATGCTACATGACATAATGAACCCTAATGACTACTGATATGTTTATAAAAGCCATCCTGGGACAGATCAATCTGATACAAATCTTTTCATATTTCAATAATATCCACTCAATAGCCTCTTTCCATCTATTCCCAGGACTCCAGAATCATCTTTTCCACAGAGATTTACCAACCAAAATTCGAATTGCAGTTCTCTTTTTTTTATATATATGTGTTCTTCCTGTCAATCTTGATTTATGCACATTAACAATGGTAAATGAAGAGTACACATTTTGAAACTCCCCACTACTTATGTACCTTTACACACGTTTCTCACCCATTTAAAACAAACAGGTAAATCATACAATTAAAATAATATCACCCATTTTAATCTCCAGGTTTTTAGATTCAATATAGAGACAGAAGAAGTGGATTAAACTGAATGGGTGGTCAAATTTTCCAAAATACTGAAACTCTGAAACATTTATTTTAAAAAAAAAAATTTCCATCAGCTATCCTTTTACTATTCTGCCTTGCAATGTGATGAAAAGACATGAACATACACAAAGTTTTTTCTGTGTTTATTTATTCCCCGTTCACCTTACTAGCTTCTAATGTGGTCTGTACGATTCTCTGCAGTACCTATATCCGTCAATAATGTAAGCACCAATGAGAGAGTGGTACACTGTTCAGTCCCACTCAGACAGTTGTACCTATTTCAAACACAGCTTCGGAGCTCAGAAAATAATATAGGATTCATTTCTCCTGGTAGCTGAACCCCTAACAATGCACACAGCTGTAGTCAGCACTGTCAAGCCACTGCTTCATTCAGCTTAGAAAGGTCAGGCAGTGTTGCACTTGTTTCAAAAACATTTACTTTTTCAGCAGTAAACTGTCTAGCACAACAGAATGCAGTGTCCCAATATTAACCTTCTAACATCTCTTTCCTTGCCGTAAATAACTTCATTAGACTTCTTTGAAAGTCCTATTTCATGAATTGTTTAAAAGACACTGAAAAGTAGTGTGATTTATATGATTATTTTTTTAAATGGATTAAAAATTGTTTCAGTGCTTTGCCTCTTCACCTCTGTATACCAAGCAAACTGGCCTCACCAATAGCTGTCCTCCAGCTTCTATCAATTCTTCTAGAATTTGATCTATATCATTTCAACTTTTCAACAGATAATTTTTCCACCTAATGAGAAATTACAAATTACTATTCTCATCAAAATCTTATTCCCCTTACCCAATTTGCACTGTACCTGTACCTTTAATCATCTTAAACATGGCTGGATATTTCTTCAGCATGAGATGCGTAGCATCACCGCCATCGTCAAGAATCATGTTTGGCTGCCAATTTTCTGCATTCACACATTTGTCTATACACCACCAGAAATCTTCTTCTGTTTCTCCACGCCATGAAAATATGGAGAAGCCTGACAGAGGACAGTAAAGTCAGAACATAGTGTGACACACATCAAAATTTCTCACACAATCACAATGTATTGGGATCTTATGAATTCTGTCTGTAAGCATATGCTCAAATACGTACAAACCTGCCTTTAATTAGAAACATAGAGAAGTCATCATTCCTGGTTATAATCTTCCAATAAATTAAAAAAATCTGCTATATACTACGCATGCCACGTGCCATACATGAATTACTTCTAAATCCAGGCAAAAGCTTAGCCATTGTTTCTTACTCCTTAACTCATTACAATGTGCATTTGGCAGGTTCCAGGTATTGAATTCCAGGTATGGAATTCAATGGACAAAAGCTCTGGCAATTACTTAACCAGCCATGACTTCTAAGAAGCTGCAGCACTCCCCTAACAATATGTAAATAGATAATTAAAAAAATAAATATGCTGAAAGAACCCTAAGCTTACATAGACAAAAAGGTAATATCCACTGGCAATGTACTTCCATTTTTGGCAGCTTCAGAACCAACCACTTCCTACATTTTCACCTGTGCTTACCAGTCTATGTTGTGCACTACCTGATGTGTGCTCTGTCCTTATCCTACAATATCTGCCCCAAGTTTTTTTGTAACATGCCTTCCTGCTCCCTCTACTCAATAACAAGTATAATTTCCCCACATGAAAAATTTGGGGTAACAAAAGCCACTAGCTTCTGAGCCATGCCAATGTTATGAGGAAAACAGGTTAAATGTTCTTTAATTCTTTATGGCATGAGGGTCAAACTTTATAAATACATGGATAACACTTGCAGAATGTACTCACCTGCTTCAGCGAGAGCTGCTCCAACTTCATTCTGTCAAAGGAAATAAGTACAAGTAAAATAAAGGGACACAAAAAAATAAGCTTCACAGCTTTACAAAACATGAAACAAAATTAGTTTCATATTTGTAGAAGTGTATTCAGATCCAACGCTTGTTTATCATAATGTTTCTCAACTTTCATTTAATTAAAATAAATGCGATCAGAATACAGAATTCATGTCTGGGCACTGTGTCAAAGCTTCTTCCTGGGAACAGAACAAAGTGGAGATGCTGTTAATGTCAAAGTGTGATCTCAAAGGCTTTGATTGAGCTCACAGACTTGGACTTCCTGCAGGTAGTTATTTATATTAGTCATAAATGAAGCCCAATCCCAGTGGATACAAAGAAAGCTGACTTCAAATCAGAATGGTCACAATGACAGTACGTAGTCTTTTTAAAGAGGATGCATATACAGTAAACTACTGACTGCATTTCTAGATCTAAGAGTTCCCTGCATTTTGCATTTATTTTTTTTGGTCCCCGCCAAAGTCCCACAAGTTCTGCAAATTTTGTGAACACAAAAGACCAATCCCTATATGAAATTTGTGCCTCAATTTAGCAATGCTATTTACACAGTGTTGTTTGTTCAGAGACCCTGAAGTTTGTCATCTAATCAACCTTGAGCAAATGCTTGCACAAGAAATGCACAGAAACAACAAACCAGAGTGACTTACTTTTTATGTACTTAGTTAAGCATGAAAGATAATTTCATCAACACTTAAAACACACATTCTGTACTCAAATGTTTGTATTTGTACTGAAATTCTAAATCAAGTGTATTTATGTAACTAATGCATACAAATCTCCTGCTGTTAAAATCAGAACAAATATGGAAAAAAAGAGAAAGAAACCAACAGTATGTAGCAAATGCAAGTGATTCAAGATGAAGAAGGTAATCCAAACATACTACACACAGAACTGGTTGTTCTGGACTTGTGACATCAACATCCAATTATGTTATCTACAACAAAATAATGGGAGGTGAAATTACAGGTGGAGCACAGTAAAAAGAAGGGGGGATAGGAGAAAGCATAAAGCCTGCAGTAGAGGGGGAAGTGGAGGTTTGTTAGAGTGGTTTCAGAAAATAAGAACAGTGAATGTTTCCATCAATGAATTTACCTTACATAAGAAAGTCAGTAACATGAGACTTAATGAGACTTAAAATGTGCAACTGTAAAGTCTCAAATAGAGTGCTGCACAGATTGAAATTCAGGCAGCATGTAAGATACCAAACCTGGTGTGGGGAAAGCTGAAGTGTCAGGTGAGAGTCTGGCATCACTAGTAACCGCTGACTTATCTCATTCATGGGTATAAACCAAAAAGCAATCATAATGCACATGAAACAGCACTTCCTTACTTCTGATTGCTGGACAAATGTCGAATTATCAAAGTAGAAGCTTGCAAAGGTGAGAAGAAAATGAAAGAATGAGTACAACAATCCTGCAGTGCAATGCAAAAGTACAGGAGAGGTGCAGCACACAATGGCTAGAAAGCATGCATAATCCAAGGTTTTAAGTGTTTGTTATATTAAAGAAAATGTATAATTAATACTGCAGTATCATTTTCTGTTGCAATTTGATATGTTCCATATTTAAAATTTGGCATCAATTAAACAGTATATAAATCTTGTCCATTGGGATTTTATTGTATTTTTAATTTCTAGAGCAGTGACAGGTACAGTATGGATTAAACAACAGCTCCAAAAGCAAATATGAGACCACACAGTAACATCACAGGGGAACACCAAAATCAAGCAATTTCATATCTAAAACCCTCCTGTGTTCTTAGAGTCCACTGCTGCTTAAGTTCATGTAAAAGAGTGTACAACCATTGATGAAACAAACTGGAATAAAAGTGTGACAATGAAAGATGACTAATGTAAGAAATAAAATACTGTTCTTCTGACATAATTTACCTGTGTTGAGTAGATATTGCATGCTGCCCATCTTACTTGAGCTCCCAGTTCTGCCAGTGTCTCAATGAGTACCTGAAATACAAAATTGTCACTAGCACAGATAATGGAATTAAGACTATCACGATTTCCAAATATTTTATTTGAAACTTACAGCTGTCTGTGCATTTATGTGTGTACATCCCACAATCTTGGCATTTTTCAGTGGCTTATCATCTCCGGCCCGTCTCCTCAATGCCACGATACCCGGCATCTCTGTTTAGTAAAAACAATTTTTCTTTACAAGGCAAACCTGACAACTCAAATAATATGTGCCTATAAAACGGCATGTGAATAGTAACTAAGTGAAAAGTTTCCATCTGTACAAGAATTATGCCTGCATCTACTGTTTTAATAATTTATTGACTGGACTTCAACTGTGTCTTACTTTTTATATTTTTCACACCTTTTACACCTTGCCAGAATATCTGAATACTCAAACATACAGTGCTCATGTGTTACAGAAATCTGAGTTAAGAGTTTCCCTTACCCAAATTACACCCCCCCCCCCCCCCCCCCCCCCCCAACAACAAAAAAAAAAAAAACAAAAACAAAAAAAAAAAATAAAAAACAAATAATAATTAAAAAATAAAATAATATATAAAAAAAAAAAAAAAT
>Ga0123357_10001881_pt1 | contig 22798 bp, 14 predicted proteins | sample TergutEmb28metaG_FD_89873 | JGI IMG/M metagenome (GOLD analysis project Ga0123357, IMG submission 89873) | Embiratermes neotenicus P4 segment gut microbial communities from Petit-Saut dam, French Guiana - Emb289 P4 | ecosystem: Host-associated > Arthropoda: Insects > Digestive system > Gut ... | reverse complement strand
CGATCCTATTCCTTGAGGCGAAAATTCATACAAATGGTAATTTTCCCAGCCAAAAGCAGCTTGGATAACTTCATGTAAACGGTCGAAAGTGAAATCTTTCGGAACTAAAACTCTACGCCATACTGGTGGCTGAGAAATGTCTTTTAATTGAATTTTAAATTGAAATGCCATAACTTTGAATTGTTAAAATTAATTGTTATTTCGTTTAATGAAAACAGTGCAAAGATATATTTTTTTTTGTAAATTTGCAGTCAAATTGTTTAGCATATAATCTCATGAAAAAAGAATTTATTTTATTGTTTTTTGCATTTTTATTTTGCAGCGGAAATTTATTCTCCGCCGACCATGCTTTTGAAATGAATGCAAAGCTGGGAATTGGAATAAACTTGGGAAATTGTTTTGAAGCGCCGCAAATAGGCAGTTGGGGAGTAGAACCGGACAGTTATTATTTCAGCGACATCAAGGCGAGAGGTTTCACTTCGCTTCGGATACCGGCAAAATGGTCGGCGCATGCTCAAACAGCAGCGCCTTATACCATTGACAAGGATTTTATGGATACTATCCGCTGGGCAGTTAATTTATCGCTTGCCAACGGCTTGGTAACAGTGATTAACATTCATCATTACGATGAAATAATGACTGACCCCGCTGCCAACAAAGCGCGGTTTCTGGCATTGTGGGATCAGATTGCCCGCGCGTTTCAATCGTACCCCGACAGTCTTTATTTTGAAATTCTGAATGAACCGAATGCAAATCTTACGCCGCAACTTTGGAATAACTATTTGGCGGAAGGTCTTTCAAAGATTCGGGAAACAAATCCTAACCGGATGGTTATCATTGGTACTGCCAATTGGGGTGGGATAGATGGGTTATCTCAATTGACGCTGCCGCAAGACCCCAATTTGATTTTAACAGTTCATTATTACAATCCGTTTAATTTTACGCATCAGGGCGCTGATTGGGCGGGAATGACCGGCGGAACGGGAGTAACCTGGGATAGCACTGCCGTTGAAGTCAATGCAATAAAAAGCGACATGAACATAATCAAACAATATTCCGACCAGCATAATGTTCCGGTGTATATTGGCGAGTTCGGCGCCATCGAAAATGCCGACGATGCTTCGCGGGCGCGTTGGATAGGATGTTTGCATTCCATCTACAATGAATACGGTTTCAGCGGGGCTTATTGGGAATATTGCAGCGGTTTCGGCATATATAATTTTGCTTTGGATTGTTACCATACCGGAATGTTGAAAGCGCTGACCGGAGCGGAAGCCGAATGCGATTGCAGCGTATTTGACACAGTTATTGTGAAAAACGGCACATTCGATCGAACCACGCAGCCCTGGTTTCTGAATTATTTCCCTGACTATGGTACAAACGCCGCAATAAAGACAGTTAACGGCGAAGCTCAACTGGAAATACTTTCATCCGGAACGGAAAACTGGTATATTCAGTTTTTATACTCCTCTTTTCCTCTTAAAAAAGGATATACTTATACTTTGCTGTTCGATTCTTACGCCTCTGCGCCGGTGACGATTCAAGCGGATATAGGCAGAGATGGCGGCGACTATGCAGTATTTCGTTCTATGAATGCCAATTTAACCACTGAAAAAAAAACTTTTAGTACAACATTTACTTTCGATAACCCTACCGAAAACGTTGCGCGAATCGCCTTTGAATGCGGACTTGCCAATGTGAAATACATCTATTTCGATAATGTTCATTTGTATGAAGCAGCGCCGGGAAGTTCTATTATCACTCCGAAAACAACTTCGCCCGAATGCGTACTGCAAGTGGGGAATAGTCGCTATACTGTGGAAGGCAACGCTATTGAATCAATCGTGATTTATGATATGCAGGGACGGAAATGTTACCAAAAACAATACGGCAACACGAATTATGCGGAAATTGAAGATTCCCGCATTCCTCCCAATGTCAGTTTCATAGAGGTGAAAACCGACCTGAAACGCGAAGTATTGAAACAGGTGAAATAACCGCTCTTAAATAAGGACTGAGGGATTGAGGGACTGTATAAAATTTACACAATCCCTCAATACTTCAATCCCTCAATCCTTTATTTCTTGTCCGGATTTAGCAACTTGTTGTATGCTTTATCGTTACTGATTATTTCAATAGCTTTGTTGTAAGTATCAAAGAGAGAATTAAATAATTGGTAAAATTCATTATCGCCATAAACCTCCCTTGCAATATTCATTTTAATAAAATGCAGGATCAGATCTTTGGATTTTACCAAATCTTTCTCCTGATCTACAGTGAGTTGATAGGTTGTCTGCTGTTTTATTTCCTTGTTATTTGCATCCAACTGTATCGTATTGGTTTTCTGTTCTTCAGTCTTGTCTTTTTTATACATTTCCAGCAGATCGTTCAGCATGTTGTCGCTAACCGTGAAATTCTTTTTGAAAGAATCAAAAGAAGGATACTGTTCTTTTAATTGCTTGCGATTCGTTTCAAGCAAGGTTTGAACATACTTATTGATAGCGCCTCTATAATAATATAATTCCTGGAATAGCGGCGTTGTTCTGGCAACGAAGAATGCGTCGGTCGTATCCATCGGGATATAATAGTCGGGCATAATTCCGCCGCCGCCATAAACGACGCGTTTTTTTATCAGCGTGTTGTATTTCAACGAGTCGGGAAAATGAATACTGTCGGCAGAAATCATTTCTCCCCGATTGTACCTGTCAATCACTTCCTTATTATAACTTTCCAAATCGCCTTTGACGTATGGTTTCTGAATCGAGCGACCGGTAGGCGTGTAATAACGCGCTGTGGTGAGCCTTATCATTGAGCCGTCGGGTAGGGGAATCGGCGTTTGAACCAAGCCTTTTCCGAAAGTTCTCCTTCCAACAATGACGCCTCTGTCCCAATCCTGAATGGCTCCCGATGTAATTTCGCTGGCAGAAGCGGATGATTCGTTAATCAAAACCACTAATTTTCCTTTTCTAAAAGAACCGCCGTCAACGGATTGATAGTCTTTTCTCCTTTGATGAACGCCTTCCATATACACAATCAATGAATTTGGGTTCAAAAATTCATTGGAAAGTTCGACAGCTGTTTCCAAATAACCGCCGGTATTGTCCTGCAAATCCATAATGAGGTTCTCCATCCCCTGCGCCTGCAATTTTCCCAAAGCTTCTCTAAATTCCTCGCTCGTGGTTTTCGCAAAACGGATGATTTTGATATAGCCTGTTTTCTTGTCTATCATATAATAAGCGCTCACGCTGTAAACCGGAATTTTGTCGCGGACAATTTTGAAATCCAATAATCCGGGATTGCCGTTGCGAAGTACCTTCACATTAACGATGGTTCCTTTCGGTCCTCTCAATTTAGACATAATGTCGGTATTTTTCATTTTAACGCCGGCAATCAGGGTGTCGTCCACAAAAATAATCCGATCGCCCGCCTGGATGCCCACTTTTTCGGAAGGTCCGTCGGCTATGACTTGTATTACATACAAAGTATCGGTGAGCATATTAAACTGAATGCCGATACCGTCGAAATTTCCCTGCAAAGGTTCATTTGACTCTTTCACCTCTTCGGCTGTCAAATAAGCCGAGTGGGGGTCTAATTTTTCCAGCATGCCTGTTATGGCGTCTTCCGCTACTTTATCGCTGTTGACTGTATCAACATAAAATCTCAGTATGGAAGCCAATGCTATATCTACTTTTCTAATGGCAGGATCGCTAAATACATTGCCTGAAAAAAAGGTTCTGTCCTGTCCGAACGAACAGGAGTTCATGCAACACATTAAGATGCATGCTAATAGAAACTGTTTCATAAAATTATGTTTTTTTGTAATCATTAATATGTAAATTTGTCGGAACAAAAGTGGCGACCGATTTTCCGTAAGTCAATAACTCTCTTACTATAGATGAACTGATGTGCGTGTATCTCGGTTCGGTAAACAAAACAACGGTTTCGATGCCGGCGATTTCCCTGTTTACGTCTGCAACATTTTTCTCATATTCAAAATCATTCACCGAGCGAACGCCCCGAAGGATAAATCCTGCGCCCTGTTCTTTTGCAAAATCAACTGTTAAGCCGCTATAGGATTGAACTTTAATTCTTGAATTTGATTCAAAAAGCCGCGTTATCATTTCCATTCTTTGTTCCAATGGGAAAAATGTTTTTTTATCCAAATTGACGCCGATAGCTATGACGATTTCATCAACTAATCGTAATCCCCTTTCTACCAAAGACAAATGACCAAGAGTGAAGGGGTCGAATGTTCCGGGAAATAAAGCGACTTTCACCCCTGAATCCCCTAAAGGGGACTTGGCTGAAGCTGTTTTGTCATTATTCTTTGAGTTCATCGTCTTTTGTTTTTAATATACTTGCAAGTTTGCAGCCCTCGCTCCCCCTTTAGGGGGTTTGGGGGTTAAATTGCAATATCCTCTTCAACTACCAAGTTATTGATAATAAAGCCCTGTCGCTCCATCGTATTTTTACCCATATAAAATTCGAGCATTTCCTTAACAGCGTCCTGCTTGCGCATGGTCACAGGGTCGAGCCGCAAATCTTTACCAATGAAATGCTTAAATTCAGGCGGTGAAATCTCGCCCAATCCTTTGAAACGCGTGATTTCAGGATTAGGACCCAATTTTTCGATAGCGCTCAGCCGTTCTTCTTCGGAATAACAATATATGGTTTCTTTTTTGTTTCTTACCCTGAAAAGCGGCGTTTGCAGAATGAAAACATGATTGTTCTTAATCAAATCGGGGAAAAACTGCAAAAAGAAAGTAATAATCAACAGACGGATGTGCATACCATCCACATCGGCGTCGGTAGCGATAATCACTTTATTGTAACGCAATCCTTCCAAGCCGTCCTCGATATCCAGCGCCGCCTGAAGCAAATTAAATTCCTCATTTCTGTAAACAATTTGCTTGGTTTCGCCGAAAGTATTCAATGGCTTTCCACGCAAGCTGAAAACCGCCTGGTAATTGGGGTCGCGGCTCTGCGTAATAGAACCGCTGGCAGAATCGCCCTCGGTAATAAAAATACAGGTTTCTTCCAAATCTTCACCCTTGCTGTCGCTGTAATGCAAACGGCAATCGCGCAGCTTTTTATTATGCAAGCTCGCTTTTTTGGCTCTTTCTCTCGCTAATTTCGTAACGCCGGCAATCGCTTTGCGTTCTTTTTCCGAATCTAAAATCTTTTTCAGCAAAGCGTCGGCAGTGTCGGGCGTTTTATGCAAATAGTTATCCAACTCCTTTTTTATAAAGTCGCTGATAAATTTCGGCACTGTAAGTCCGCCGGGCGCCATGTCTTTTGAACCTAACTTGGTTTTAGTTTGGGATTCAAAAACAGGTTCTTCCACTTTAATCGCTATTGCGGCAACGATACCCATCCGTATGTCGGCATATTCAAAATTTTTAGAAAAATATTCCTTAATCACCCGCGAAACAGATTCTTTGAAAGCCGACAGATGCGTTCCTCCCTGCGTGGTAAACTGTCCGTTTACAAACGAATAATATTCCTCGCCGTATTGATTGGCATGAGTGATGGCGATTTCAATATCCTGTCCGCTTAAATGAATAATGGGGTAGAGGAGGTCGGAAGTCATATATTCGTTCAGCAAATCAACCAAGCCGTTTTTCGAGAAAAATTTCTTTCCATTATAATTAATTGTCAAACCTGAATTGAGAAAAACGTAGTTCTTCAGCAGCGGTTCGACAAATTCTTCCTTATATTGATAATTATTAAAAATTTCTTCGTCGGGGATAAAATTCACCAACGTTCCGTTGGGTTGGTCGGTTGGCGCGACCGGAAGGTCTTTATCGGTACGCGCTTGACGGTATTCGACAATTTTTGTTTCTCCGTCTCTGAAACTTTGCACCAGCATATAAGCCGACAGCGCATTGACGGCTTTTATGCCCACTCCGTTTAAGCCAACTGATTTTTTGAACGCTTTGGAGTCGTATTTTCCTCCGGTGTTCATTTTCGACGATACATCAAGCACTTTGCCGAGCGGAATGCCGCGACCGTAGTCGCGAACGGTGACCGCGCCATTCTCAATCGTAATGTCAATTGACTTGCCGAAGCCCATCATGTGTTCGTCCACTGCATTGTCGAGGACTTCTTTCAGAAGTACATAAACGCCATCGTCGGCATAACTTCCATCGCCGATTTTTCCTATATACATTCCTGGTCGCCGGCGGATATGCTCCCACCAGTCCAAGGTTATAATCTGTTCGTTTTCGTAAATTAATTCTTCGTTCATTTCAAGTGTTTAATAAATGCGCGGCGGGTTTTGTGATGTTTAGACTCAAAATAATCCCATTGCGATTGTACTTTCGTGTTTGTTTCTAATTCGGGATTGCTTTCTGCATATTTAAATCCTATACGATGAAAAACAGGTATCAAATCGTTGAAAATTAAAGCATTGACACCCTTGTTCTGATATTCCGGCGAAATGCCTATCATATATAAATCCAATATTTCTCCTTTTCCGTAAAGCGTTTTCAGCAGGTAAAACCATCCAAAAGGCAATAAACTGCCTTTTGCTTTTTGCAAAGCTTTGGAAAGGCTCGGCAATGTAAGCCCGATCCCCACTACCTTATCGTCCGATTCCCTGACAATTACGGCGATCATTTCGAGGCGAAGCATCGGAATATACATTTTGACATAATAGTCTATTTGCTTTTCCGATAATTCGGAATAACCGTACAGCGGCTTGTAGGCTTCATTAAATAGTTGAAAAACCTGTTTGGCGTATGGCCAAATATCTTTGGTTTTCTTGAATTTTTTAACTGTAAGACCGTATTTCTTTTTAACAATTTCGGCAATACGAATATGTTTTTCAGGAACTTCTTTTGGAATCTGAATTTGAAATTCGTGCCAATCCTGATCTTTCACATATCCCAATCTTTCTATATGCTCCTTATAATAAGGAAAACTGTAGGCTGTTGCCATTGTTCCCAACTGGTCGAAGCCCCAAACCAATAAGCCTTCGTGGTCTAAATCGGTGAATCCCAAAGGACCCTGTATGCCGTTCATCCCTTTTTGGAGCGCCCATTGTTCGACAGCGTTAAACAGGGCATTGGAAACTTCTTCATCGTCAATGAAATCAACAAAGCCGAAGCGGGCGTATTGCTGATTCCATGTCGTATTTGCTTTGCGGTTGATGATTCCGGCAATGCGTCCAACGATTTTATTTTCTTTATATGCAAGAAAATAAACCGATTCACAAAAATCAAAAGCCGGATTTTTATCCTTCCGCAAGGTCATCATTTCATCTTCAATTAAACTTGGCACATGATAAGGATTGCCTGCATACAAATCAATATTGAAAGTTACAAACTTCTTTAATGAAGACTTATCCGTGATTTCTACTATTTTTACCGCCATTTTATTATGTAAGTGTTAGATTGTTTAGATGACCGCAAAGATACATTGTTTTTTTTATACAATTGCAAAAAATAAAAGAGGAATATAATAAAAAAAATTGCACATTTTTTTATTTTTTGTGTAATATAGCAATGAATACAATAAAAAAATTGCACATTTTTTTGATTTTTGTGTAATATTTAAAACAATAGTGTATCTTTGTCCGTGTCTAATAATATTAAAAAATAACTAAAATGAGAAAAAAATTATTAACAACAGGTATTGTACTGGCATCGTTTTTAAATATGTATGCCGGTGATTTAGTGACGAATACGAATCAGAATGTCGCATTTTTGCGTAATCCGGCTCGTGATGCCTCTACGGAAGTTGATGCAGCCTATACGAATCCGGCAGGTTTGGCTTTTTTGAAAAAGGACGGATTTTTTATTTCGCTGAACAATCAGAGCGCGTTTCAGACCCGCACTGTTACTGCTAATTTTGGCGCAAACGGCGTTACTCCATTCGCAGGATTTGGCGAGAGCGCCACGAAAGCGTTTGAAGGAAAAGCAACTGCACCGTTTGTACCTAATTTGCAGGCAGCGTACAAAACCGGCAAATGGGCGTTCTCGGCAAATATCGGCATTGTAGGCGGCGGCGGAACACTGGATTTCAGTAAAGGTTTGCCTTCTTTTGAATCGCAGGTGGCAATGTTGCCTGTTATGCTTACAAGCAACGGTATTCCTACAGATAAATATTCGCTTGACAGCCGTTTGAAAGGCACGCAAATTATTTATGGCGTTCAGTTGGGTGCAACCTATAAGATCAGCGATAATTTTTCTGCCTATCTTGGCGCTCGCGCAAGTTTTGTAAGCAGCAAATACGAAGGTTATATCCATAATATTATGGCAAATGTTGGCGGAGGCGGTATGGTGAATGCATATCAATATTTTACCACTGCAGCGCAACAGGCGCAGGGTGCGGCGGCGTCTTTGCAACCGCTTATTGATGGCGGCGCCGGAAGTCTTACTTTTAATCAGTTGGTTGCAATGAATATGCTCCCGCAGTCGCAAGTAGATCTGATTTCGGGCGGATTAGGCGTTGATGCAGGGAACTTGACTGCATCGCAGGCACAAGGCGCGTTTACCCAAAAAGCAACTTTGGCTGGAGGCGTTGCTGAGCAAACTGGCGATAAAGATTTGGATTGCAAGCAAAGCGGTTCAGGCGTAGCTCCAATTATTGGTTTTGATTACAATTGGAACGGATTGAATATCGGCGTTAAATATGAATTTAAAACCGCTATCAATTTAAAGAATAAAACAACAACCAATACAACCGGATTAGCTGATTACGACAACAATGTGTCAACTCCTAACGATATTCCGGCTATGCTCTCTATTGGAGCGAAGTACGACATTATAAAACCATTAACGGTTTCCGTAGGTTATCATCATTTTTTCGATTCCGACGCTAAAATGGCTGATGGCAAACAACAATATATTAATGGTGGCGTCAGCGAATATCTGGCAGGATTGGAATACCGTATCAATAAAATGTTTTTAATCAGTTGCGGTACGCAAATCACACGTCCGAGTCTGAAAGAAGCGTATTATTCTGATATGAGTTTTGATGTAAATTCCGTTTCTTTCGGATGTGGTGGCGCGATTGATATTACGAAAAACATTCGGGTGAATCTGGCGTACTTAATTACCAGTTACAGCAATCAGACTGTAGCTTCATCGAATTATTACGGTACGACAATGCCGGGAACAAACGTTTATGGACGGACAAATCATTGTTTCGGTATCGGAGTGGATTTTGCTTTTTAAATTACCCCCCAACCCCCTAGAGGGGAGTTTGAGCAGTGTTTTTGAATAATATACTGCGGCAAAGTCCCCTTTAGGGGATTTAGGGGTGGGGGCTTGCACAATTCAAAAAAAAATTATACCTTTGTCCCCGCTTTACGCAACCTCTGGCGAGAAAAGTGTGGCTCGTGAATGTTACGTTTGGTTATTAAACTATTAAAAGGCTAACAATAATGGACTTAATTAAAGTAGCAGAACAGGCGTTCGCTAATCCAAAAGAAAAAGAAATTCCGCAATTCAAAAGCGGCGATACGGTAACGGTTGCATACCGTATTATAGAAGGCAACAAAGAACGTATTCAACAATACAGGGGCGTAGTCATTAAGATTTCGGGACATGGCGACCAAAAACGCTTCACTGTTCGCAAAATGTCGGAAAACATTGGCGTTGAACGTATATTTCCTCTCAATTCTCCATTTATTGACAGTATTGTCCTCAATAAAGTAGGTAAAGTTCGCCGCGCTAAATTATATTATTTGCGCAAACTTACCGGTAAAAAAGCGAGAATCAAAGAAAAAAGGGTATAGTCTTTTTCATCATTATACAGGTAACCCCCAGTCGCGACGATTGGGGGTTATTTATGTTTAAACCTGTCAGATTTGAGCCTGTATTTTACTTGGCATCCCCAAAAAGATTTAACCAAATTTGGCTTTGTCAAATGTGACACACACATCGCGAACTGCAAATATAATATGATGATATGTTAATATATATTCAATAATGTGACAATAGTATGTAAAATATTGACTATAATAGATAAATTCACACGATTATCCTTTTATTTCATCTCAAAAGATACTTAACATTTTTTTTGATTTTATCATAATACGAGTAATTTTCTTTGAAAAATGTGTATTGATGATATTCTATATCTGTATATTTGCGCACAATTTGTCAAAGAAAAAAATTGTTAGGTTATTTATTTATTTTTTTAAAATTTAATCAAGTTATGACATCAAAACAACAAAAGTTAATTAATGAAAGTACTTTTCTATTTGAATTGGAAAAAGAAGGATTAAAAGGACACTTCACTTTTGTGAAACTCATATTAATTTTTATGTTATGTTGCATGGGGTTTAACGTTTCGGCGCAGACTCCTTTGCAAATTCAAATTCAAAATGCGACGCCGCCGGATGGTAGAATAACGATTTCCGGTTATACTACAACAAATCAATTTGCAAATTGGTATGTTGCAAGAAAGTCTGCGGACGGGAATTATGCTTTACTTATATCTTATTATCCCCTAAGTACTACTGTTGTATATAGCGTTTCGGGCAATAGCGACTATATGGTTTCCGGTCTGCGAACAGAAATGAATTCGGATTATCCTTACTTACCCCAGGTTTTGAGAGATATTGCAGTTGTACCCGATTTAACTGCCGGAAACACCAAGAATATCAATGATAAGAGCGTTGTTTCACAACCTACGTCAATGCTGCCGGCAAACCCAACAACGGATATGCTTTTCGCTCCAAGCTATCAGGATGTGTACATTTGGAATGGCAATTCAGAGAATCCGCTTCAACCTTATATTAATAATTATTATCCTAACACATGGTGGTTGCGTTCCACTGTTACGGACGGTTCCGATATGAAATTTGAGGTTCAAACCCAAGCGGACAATGGTATGATTGGTTATGGCGCACAAAATTATGGCACTTTAGCCGCTGTTGGAGCAATATGGGTAAAAATCAGCCCGATCACCGTCACCATAAGCGGAGCGGTATTTGGCGCTCCAAAAGATGTACAGATATCATATACTATCGGGGGCGCAGCACAAACGCCCGTAACAACGACAGGCGGATACTATTCAATACCCGACATACCATACGGATCAAATGTAACAATTACGCCGGAAGATATAACCGGCTATGAATGGTATGTATCGCCAACGCCGGATATTAGCAATGTAACAATGGATATTTCAAAGAAAAATATCTACTACTATATTCCCGGCTTCACAGTCAATGATGTAAATTATACCGATGTGGACGGGAAGAATTTTTGCGATAATTTATTCACTTTTAAAGCCGATCCTAACATACCGGATCTTGCTTGGACCTTAGATGGAACAAAGGTACCATCCTCTGGCGCCATGTACTCTTTTACACGGACTTTATCGAATGGCTATCATACAATTACCTTGGACCTTCCTACTTTTGGTAAAACTTATACTGTGCATTTTTATGCAGGCGCATTTTCCGTTATTTGGACGCCCGGTACTTCCGGAACAGATGATGATAAACGGAATTGGAATATTGCTGCCAACTGGACGCCGGCTGTAATCCCTTCGTCCTGCGACACGGTTTATATTCCCGGTAATCTTGCCTATTATCCTATGCTTGATGACGCAAATCCGGCAGAGTGCCTTGTCATTTATTTCTTATATGGCGCCGAGCTGGGTCGTCCCGATTTGCTGACTTATCAACGTGCTTTTGTACAGTATAATTTTGGACTTAGCGAGTTTTCACAAAATACCGGCAGCAATCAAAATCTGGTGCTTACAAACAATTCCACATACGACCGTATGCTGTATTCCGGTTCATTTTCAGCTACTCCCATGACTCGCGAACGCTGGTATATGCTTGCCGCTCCGTTGAAAAGCGTTGTTACCGGAGACTTGGATTTCGGCGGTTTCCCGCTCACATTTCTTAAAAAATTCGGTCCCGTTGACAAAAATACGGAGCATTATCTTGTAGGAGAATGGACAACGCCCTATAACAGTATGAATGAGCTGGTATCGCCGACAGGCACGGAAGGTTTTGCTTTCTTTATGTATTCATATCTATCCGGAGGCAGCGCCACCCGTAATGCCTATTGCTTTGAAGACGGCGCTTACGGCAACTATAACGAGAACGATTATATACCGAATAGAAATGGAAAAAGCTACGGTATTAGACAAACGAACGGTATCCTCGAATTACCTTTTTTTGCCGATTCTACGAATCTGGTTGCACATCGTACACAAGTGTATAACCAACCCGCAAGCACATTTTATTACGTTTACGACGGCGTAAATGATCTGCCAAGTATGTATCAATTCACCGGAACAACCGAATTGGTTACAAGAGAAGCTAATGACGAAAATTACCGCTTTGCTCCGGAAAACAGGGTCGGCGCTGACTGGGTATTCCAAAATCCGATTGTTCATCCGACAACAGGTTTGAGCGTAGGGGATGAATTTTTAGTTGGCAATCCTTATATGTCATCAATTGATATGGTCGAATTTTGTAAAGATAATCCTTCTGTAGAACCTTCATTCCGCATTTGGAATGGAAATGATTTCGATACTTACAGTGTTGACATTTCTACTGGAGAAGTCACTCCGACCAATCCGGGAACTTCGCCTTATATATCTCCATTGCAGGGATTTTTCCTGAAATACACCGGAAGCGGAAGCATTAGTTTCGACGTGAAACATATTTCAACTGTTCGCAAAACGCTCGCATTTAATCTGAGAAGCAGTCAGGCAACAGGGGAGGAAAACTTGTTGCGCATCAAAGCCGATAATGGCTCTGCCGCTTCATATACGGTGATTGCATATAAAGAGGGAGCAAGCAACGGCTATGTTGCAGGCGAAGATGTTCAAAAATTATTTTCTCCTTTAGATTATGTTCCTTCGATATTTTCGTTGACAGATGATATTCCGGTTGATTTTAATTTCATAAATGATAGCGGCAATATTACCATACCTTTAGGCATAAAAACCGGTCAGACGGGAGGAATCAGCCTCACTTTCACCGGTATGGATAATTACGATAAAGCCTTAAAAATAGAATTAATAGACGCATTAGAAGACAAAACGATTGATCTGACCAAGCTATCAAGTTACACATATTCTTTCAATAATACTGAAACGGGTATTCTGAACGGACGGTTTTCACTCAGAGTTTCAACTTCATTAACGTCAATACATGATGTTAACAGCGCAGATAATTTGAATGTTTACGGCGATTCGAAAGGAATTTATGTTGTTTCGTCTGAACCTGTGCAAAAACTGGAAATTTTTGATATTTCCGGAAAAAAACTGTATGAAAGCGATTCGGATGCAAAATATTATCCCTTGGAGGGCTTTTCAGAAAATTCTCCATTGATTGTTATAGTAATAAGTAAAAATAAAATGAAAACGGTGAAGATTAACCTCTAAAGCCTTTAATAAATTATACAAATGAAAAAAAATTTAGTTGCGGTCTTAATTTTTCTTTATATGTTTGCTGTATCTGTAACAGGATACGCTCAACTTTATAAAACTAAAAGTACAGAAGAAAAAAATCCTACAACAGAGCAGAATAGCACAGTTGGCAACATTAGCGAAATTGGAATTTACGGACATCCTGACACTTCCACAAGTTTAAGCGAAAATGCAAATTCCGGTGGAATTTTCAGAGCCGATGCCACGGGACCTGGCGGGCGACCCGATGTTGGAGAAGGTATCGGAGAAGAAGCGCCGTTGAAGGATGGAATAAACGTATTGGTACTGTGCAGCATCGCTTTTGTTGTAGTAAAAGTCACAAAAGAGATAGGGAAACGAAAATAAATTTTTGTACTTATTATATTCCCAAGCGATATCCTATGCCTGATTCTGTAACTAATAAAACAGGTCGCGTCGGATTATCTTCAATCTTTTTTCTTAACTGAGCTACAAAAACCCGTAAATATTGCGTTTGTTCGGCATAGCTGTATCCCCATATTTCTTTGAGGATATATTGATGAGTTAATACGCAACCTTGGTTTTTTATAAACAAGCTTAGCAGGGAAAATTCCGTTGGAGTTAAATCCAATCGCTCGTCTTTTTTCTTAGCTACGTGATTGGTTATATCTACCGACAAATCGCCAATCTGAAATACCGGATTATCGTCATATATTTGGCTTAGTCGTAAGGATGCACGGATACGGGCGAGTAATTCGCCTGTACGAAAAGGTTTTACCAAGTAATCATTTGCTCCTGTATCCAGAGCGTTAATAATGCCTTCTTCAACATTACGCGCCGACAGGATAATAATCGGGTTATGATACCATTCCCTCAAGTTTTGCAATACGGTAACGCCGTCCATATCCGGCAGTCCCAGATCAAGTAGTATTAATGACGGTTGATGCGATGCAGCCATCGAAATTCCATCTTTTCCCGTGCCGGCTTCAATCGTTTTATATCCGGCGGCTGAAAGAGATATTCCAAGCAGCCGGCAGATTTGCGCTTCATCATCAATAACGAGTATGGTATGAGTATTTGTCATTTTATTCTCTTGTTATTTGTTCTGAATAAGATATTTCTGCAGGAATTTTTATAGTAAACAGAGATCCGCCGTTTTGCCGGTTTTCCACACTGATAATTCCCTTATGGGCTTCTACTAATCCTTTTGTAATAGACAAGCCTAAACCAAGTCCGCCGACTGTTTTATTACCGGAGCGATAAAACTTGTCGAAGATCAACGGCAACGTATCCGGTGGAAAACCGGGTCCCCTGTCCATTTCCTGTAAAATCAGAAAGCCGTCGGTATAAAAAGTTTTCAGTCGGATTTTTGTACCGGGGCTGGAATACTTGCACGAATTATAAACCAAATTATACATCACCTGTTCCATTAGCCCAAAGTCAAGTTTTACCAAAGGCATAGAGACAGGAACAACGATATCCAAGTCAAAAGGCTTTAGTTCCTCTTTCAGACTGTCTGCCGTTTGGTTAAATAAATCGTTAATGTCGCACCATTTGAATTTAGGCGCTATTTTCCCCGATTCGAGCCGCGACATATTTAATAAATTTTCGACCAAACGATTGAGCCGTGTGGATGCCGTAAATATTTCACTGTATAACTGATTTCGTATAGAATCGGGAAATGAGTTAGACAAAAGCGTGTCGGATGCGCCCATAACCGCGGCAATAGGTATTCTAAACTCATGGGACACTGAATTAAACAGCGCATTGTATAATTTATCCGTTTCGTCAAGTAAACTGGTCTTTTTTTCTAATTGGGAAAAATAGTAATGTTCGAAAGAATTTGCTATCTGCGTCAGAAATGTTTCCCAGAAAAGTTCGGTTACTCCGCTAAATTTCTTATTCATTTTCACTGCGATAACGCCGATTTTTGCCTGAAATCCTTTTATGGGATAATATGTAAATTCACTCGAAGAAAAAGTGTCGGTGAATTTACCGGCTTTTTTGGAATGCTCAAAAACCCACTGTGCAATAATGTATTCTGATTCTGAAAATTGAGCGGAAATAAAATTGGGCAGTTTTCTCTTTAATTTCTTATTTCCATCCTGAATAAAAACAAAAGACTCCACGTTGAAATATTTTTTTATGTTTTCTCTTGCCGTTTCAATGATATTCCTTGTGGTTTCGGCAGTTGCAAGTTGGTTGGTTAAACGGAACAGGGCATTGGTTTTTTCTTCCCTTTCCCGTGTTAGCCTTTCCTGTTTTTGGACTCTCGAAGTCAAAACTCCTGTCACAAGAGCTACAACAAAGAACATCAAAAAAGCAATCGTATCTGCGGGTCTGGTTATTCTCATTGTATATAGCGGCGGGATGAAGAAAAAATTCCACGAAATAGCGCTGATAGTCGCTGCCAGCAAAACAGGACCCAGTCGAAAAAACATGGACAATATAAGAACGGCAAAAAGCAATATGAACGAAACCGACTGATAACGATAGCCTGCTATTGCCGAAATGGGAAAACAAATCATTATGGAAAGCGATATTGCCAAGATTGCTACAATATAGCTTTTATAGGATGACGAAAAATCGAGGGAAGAAACCAGTTTCTTTTTATATTGCTTTGCTTCAGCTCCGGATTCTATGACGTAAACATCTATTTCGCCACTCTCTTTCAATAAGCGGTTTACATAATTTTCTCTTACAAACAGGCGCGACAAAAAACTCTGTTTACCGGATTTACCGATAATAATATGAGTAATGTTTTCTTTCCTTGCAATATTCAGCGTCGTTGATATGAGATTTTTGCCTGAAGTAATAATAACCTCTATCCCCAATTGTCGGGCAAGGTCAATATTATCGGAAAGCTGTTCCTGTTGCGCTTCGTTCAGCGCTTGAGTATTTTCGACATGGAGCGCAATAATATCGGCGCCCATAGTGCAGGATAGGTTCTTGGCGTAGCGTATCAACTTAGTAGATGATTTGCTTGGTCCAACAAGGACAAGCAGATGCACACCGGATTTACAGGGACTTTCGATTTGTTTTTGTTGCATGTATAATTTCAACTGTTTAACGTTTACTGTGTGACGGCTACCGGCTGCATTCGTATGCGCCGGTTCAAAAAAACAACATGCAAAGGTATAAATTTTATGCCATTTTCAAAACGGGAGTTTTTTATACAGTCATATAATAATTTGTTATTTTTTTCTTACCTTTGTTGCAAAATAAAGACTGTATGAAAACTAAATTGAAAGAATTAGACCGTTTAATCGGTAATACGCCGATGATTGGGATTAATTATTGTCATAAAGGAAAAGAAGGCGTCGTGTACGTAAAATGTGAATACTACAATTTTTCAGGGAGTATTAAAGACCGGATGGCGCTGTATATCCTCAAAGAAGCTTACGAAAATGGAACAATAACGCCGGATTCGGTTATTATAGAAGCAACAAGCGGCAATACAGGTATTGCATTTTCAGCATTGGGGTGTATGTTGGGACATAAAGTCTGCATAATTATGCCTGATTGGATGAGTCAAGAACGTAAAATGCTGATAAAAAGTTTTGGTGCGGAAATAATTCCCATATCAAAAGAAGAAGGCGGCTTTTTGGGGAGCATCCGCCTTTCGGAAGAAATGGCGGCAAAAGATTCTAATGTTTTTCTCCCCTGTCAATTTTCTAATGGCAACAATATCAAAGCGCATGAAGAAACTACCGGTCCGGAAATTATTTGGCAATTGAAACAATGCGGATTATCGCCTGATGCCTTTATAGCTGGAGTTGGAACAGGCGGTACGGTGGTAGGCGTTGGAAAAGCCATGCGTGCTGTTAACAACCAGATAAAAATCCACCCGTTGGAACCGGAAGAAAGTCCTACATTAACTACCGGATATAAAATCGGCAACCATCGAATACAAGGCATTTCGGATGAATTTATCCCTGAAATAATAAAAACCGTACAACTGGATGAAGTAATTCAGGTATCGGATGGGGATTCCATTTTAATGGCGCAAAAATTAGCCTCTTCCTTGGGTTTGGCTGTCGGAATTTCGTCGGGCGCCAACTTTCTCGGCGCAGTCAAATTGCAGGAAAAATACGGATATGATGCCGTTGTAGCTACCGTTTTCCCCGATTGTAATAAAAAATATTTAAGCACAGACTTAACCAAAAAAGAACCTGTCAAAGCGCATTATCTTTCGCCGGAAATTGAGCTGATTGATTTCTTTGCGATGGAAAAGTGCGGATGAAAACGCTTTAAAAAATGAAATTAAAGACGGAAAGTAATATTTGCGCAACTTTCGTTGCTGCAATCCCTATTTGAGGAACTTTTTTAGTCTTTAATTCCATTTTATAAAAAAGGCGAAGAGTATAATTTTCCAAATATATAGAGGAACTCTTTTAGCCTTTTATAATTATTTCAATATAAATATTTTATAACCGTATCTTTACTCAAGATGCAATCCGTTGATTTTGTTACCGTAAAACCCGCATCTGTAAGAATTTGTTCCAAAGTCAATAAATGACCGTGTATCCGCTTCAAATATTGCAGTTGCAAGTCGGTGATGCTTTGTTCGGAAACTCGCTTGTTCTTCAACCTGAAATTACAGAAAATAAACTTGTTATCTGCAAAAACACCCAGTATTTTTTCTTCAGAAATTGTATCATCGTATTGGTAAATGATATTTTCGGGACTTACCATATAATTTATCTGCAATTTTGATATGGATTCCTGAGCAAAAAATATTTTGTATTTGGCATTCTCTTTGCTGTTGTATGGGTTGACTTTTACAATTCCTTCAACATCGCTTTCTTCTCTTCGATAAAGCAGTTCTGTTGCTTCGGGATTGGCAGAAGTCATATCGCCCGAATACACAAAACTTTTCTTTTCATCATAAAAATGACTGTTCCAACCTATTTTATGACCCTTGCTATCAATCATTGACAAATCCAAATCTTTTGCGCCGTCTTTGCCTCGCCAATTGATGCCGATAACAGCATCGTTTTTCAAATTCACATAAGAATAAATCGGAATTTCACCCATAAAATTCTTTTCGGAAGTTGGCGCTAAAACTACCAGATTCTCAGGCAAAGAGATTTCACATTTATTTTTCTTTATGGAATTTATAAGCGACTGATATATAATACCAAACACATTTTTTAAATAGGCTGATTTGTTTTCTTCAATATTCTCAACAGATGTATCTATCCACAATTTTCCATTGCGAATAACGTAAGGTTTGATTTTCGTATCATTGAAAATATTTTGCAATATGGCATTCAAAATGCTGATTTTCTTGAAATTATTTAATTCTTCCGATTTCTTTTCAATCATCGGAAAATCTTTTTGTTCCGACAGGACATTCGACCAAAAAGCAGGCGTAAAAGGTTTATGATTTTTTCTTGCCAACTTTCTGATTTTATTAACAGTCCGTTTGTTCAACGGATTGTTTTTGAACGAAATAAAAATGTCTTTGAAGCGATAAAAAACTTCCGACAATTTTTCTGTCAATTCAATCGGAATAACGGCGCTTGATTCCGAAACTCGCTTTAAAGTTTCTTTATCTTTGATTAAAAGTGTTTTACTTGTTGCTTTATAAACTAAAACCCTGATAATGTCTTCCGCATTTTGAGGGTAAATTTCTTTTCCGGCGCAAATAACACAAAGTGCCTCCTTGTTTTTTATCCGGTTAATTTCAAAATTATTTTCGAGAATTATCAAAATATTTTCAATAGTTTCCTGCGATAGCGCAATGCCCGAATACAGCATATTTTGACAACGTTCAATCACTTCTTTTGCCGATACGGTATCAATAAAAACCGTTTGGGAAATATCTACCGGCTTATCATTGACAATAAACGGTTTTCCTTGAAAATCTGTTCCATAAGTAGAATAATAATGTAAAATTTGGTCTATTAACAATTCCAATCGCGTTTTAGTTGTAACGTCTTCTATCGCTTTATAAAAAGTAGTATTCGGATTAAACTTCTTTTCTTTAATATATTGATAAACAACCTCAAAATCAGTATATGGACTGCATACTACGCCAAACTTTAACAATTCATTGATATAATATTCATTATACTTTTTATCTTCCAATAATGCCTTATTGAAAAGATTTAGTATTGCCAATTTTTGGTTTTTATTCATGCATTTATTTTATTGAAAACGATACAAAGATAAACAAAAAAATATCATACTGCGACTTTCTGCCTGCAAAAATAAAAAATTTTAATCTCAAAACATGCTTTGGAATTTTCATTATATTTTTGCTTATTTTACCGTTATTAGAGACTTGCCTCTATAATGTATTAATTTGCCGTCTTCGCTAACGCCTTCTATAATGGTGGAATAAGTAGCGGGATCATCTGCCGTATAAAAATCCAATTTAGCGTTGCCTTCGTCGTCAGTCATGACGTTAGGTTTCCAATAGATAGTTGTTCGTAAATCAGGCATGTGATTTTCAATACTTTCTTTAGATTCGTATTTTGGCGAATAAAATTCAACCGGCGCCTGATAACCAAGCGGTATCACCTGCTTGATGTTAAACGATGGAAGCGAAGTATCAATTTCCCCTCTTTTAGTATAAATAGCAATAACACCGTTTCCTCCTCTGGAACCGTATATGGCTAAATTTACGGGATCTTTAAGAACATCTATTTTCCCAATATCATTAACATTAAGCATGTTGAGAATATTTGCAGCAGATTCTCCCTCTGTCGGCGTATATGGCACATCGTCTATTACAATTAACGGATCTCCTGAAGCGCCTCGTATTCGTATGCTGTTTCCCGCCACCATGACTCCGGGAACACGATAGAGCAAGTTTTTAATGTCCGTAAGCCCGAATTTAGTTATTTCTTCTTCAGAAAACGAATAGTCCGGTTCAGAATAGTAGGAAGAACTATATTTATCGTTTTTTTTATGAAATCCTCTTACCTGCACTTCTGGCAGCTGAACGATTCGCCGTCCATTCTCATAGGTGTAATACAAATCTGCTTTTGCCACATAATCCAGTAATATACGATCGGTTTTTTCTTCCGGAATTGCGGAACCAATCCAGTCTGTATTTAATTCAGGGAAAGTATCTTCATCTAAAAAAAGCTCTGTCATCTGTTTACCCTTTCCTTTACTGTTCAGCGCCTGAATTACAAACTTTGTACTGTCGGGAAATTCAAAATTGTAGAATATATAGCGTCCGTTTTCGTCTGTTTCGGTCATGTCAAAAAAGCCATGATTCAATGATATCAATGAAACTTTGAAGTTTTTAGCGAGTTTCGAAAGTAACCCGCTTTTTACAGTCCCAGAAAATTTTTGACTCATTTCGAACGGAATTGTTGGATAAGTAAATTTTCCTTGCAGTACATCAGGAATGGCGTAGCGCGTCCATCCATGTGTTTTCATCAGTAGATCGGCTGCTAATCCGGCATCCTTATTTCCTTTTTGAAAATAATATTCCGGATTATCTATATGTCCCTTTAATTCCGAACGCAACAAAATACCGGATAATATTCCGGATGCAGTATCTACAACCACTTCTCTGTCATTGGTTATGGCAATTGAAAAGTTTCCCTTCAGAGGTTTTTGATCCTTGTCTTTTAATTGAATTTCGGCTTGGACTTGTTCTCTTTTTCTGTAAGTATCTTTTTGTGTCTGAAAATCGGCATATCCATTATCATCATTCAATATAAAAATCAATCGTTCGCTGATTGGTTTTAAATCTTTTGTCAACAGTAAAATATGATTGATACCTGAAGGGAATTCTGAGGTATCAACAGAGATAAATCCTTTTGACGAATCCCATGTATTAGCATAAATGACAGCGCCTCCGGAATGAATTAACAAATAAAATTCAGGTTGGAAAGTAGAATCACTTTTATTGATAGTTATCAATACCTTATCATTTCTAAAAATGACTTTTAGCGCACAGGCATTTTTTTGAATTTCCGGTAAATCAAACTTAAGCGTTTGGTCGCCATTGTGGCAAACTGCCTGATAATGCTCATCAGGCAATGGATTAATAAAAAACTCGCCCATTCCATCGTAAAAGGTTTTGAAATTTGTAACAATATTACTCTTGGAATCAATGATTTCTCCGGTCACATTCAACGCTTCTCCGGCAGTATTAACCGCTTTAAATGCAACATTCGACGATTGCCCTGCAATTAAGCGCCCGCCTTCAGGATAAAATGAAACATCAAAGTCCCCCTCAGGATAAGGAATCCTGATATATTGTCTGGAAATATTATTATCATTTGTCAATTCCACATACAATATTCGTTTTTCCGGTTTTGCAAGGGCATTCAGTTTAATGCGAAACCATCCTTCTTTGTCCGGTTTGCTTGTAAATGGCAAGTCTTGATTAAGCCGAAGAACGATGGATTGTGGCTGCCGGATAACTTCCTGTGTTTTTGCATTAATAAAACGCAGGTTTACATTTATTTTTCTATCATCTGCAAATTGAAAATCAGTTTCTGTTTGCACCGATAAAATTTGAGGATCGCTAATTTTTACATAGTTTGAATAAAACGAACGCTCGCCTTGATTTCGCATATATTGTGTATAAGCGCGTATTTTGTAGGTACCTTGCGGCATTTCCTCCGAGAGGGGAATCGCGCCATAAAACATATAGTTTTCATCCGGTCGTATTCTTAACCGTTCCACTACCGAATCCACCGGATTGATTAATTCTACATAAATGTAACGGCTCAGCAAAGAAGATTTATCGGATAAAGCGTCCAGCAGAAAAGCTCTGAAGAATATTTTTTCTCCGGTAATATAATAAGGCTTGTCAGTGTGCATGTAGATTTTTTCGTGTGGAAAAGCTGAAAGTTGTTTGTTTAAACGGAAAACAGCGCTATCCACTACTGCATTATTTTGTCCGTACAAAGCAGTAATACACCTGATTATCAATAATATAATTACAATTCGTTTCATTTGCAGTAATAATTTATAAGCTCAATCCACTCCATAATAAATAAAAAAAGAAAGAAGGATGTAAAAAGTAATGTCTTACTTTATACATCCTCCCTAAATTTAGGTTACATTAGGATTAATTTCCCATGATAATTGCAACACGATTTTGTTTAGCTACCTTAAATGGCTGTTCGGTATCGCCCTTCCAATCAACTGCTATGCGATCGCTGCTGACTTTGTATTTATCAACCAGCATTTTTGCTACAGCTTTAGCGCGTTGTTCAGAAAGTCTCAAGTTGAGAGCGCGGCTACCGGTTCCTTTGTCAGCATATCCTACAACTTTGATTTTAGTTGTTGGATTGTCATTCATGTATTTCGCTGCAGTGGCGACGTTGGGTTGCTGATCAGCAGCAATAGTCGTACCACCAATGCGGAAGAATACATTCAAAGGATACGGAGCAGGTGCAACAACAGGAGCTGGAGCTGGAGCAGGCGCCGGAGCAGGTGTCGGAGCTGGAGGAGG
>Ga0123357_10001880_pt1 | contig 22815 bp, 17 predicted proteins | sample TergutEmb28metaG_FD_89873 | JGI IMG/M metagenome (GOLD analysis project Ga0123357, IMG submission 89873) | Embiratermes neotenicus P4 segment gut microbial communities from Petit-Saut dam, French Guiana - Emb289 P4 | ecosystem: Host-associated > Arthropoda: Insects > Digestive system > Gut ... | reverse complement strand
CTACTCTATAAGGCGCGCCCACCAGCTTGATGTCGCACCCGCCATCAACGATCACCTTCGGCTCGACCGCCATAGAGACGCAACTTCGGTCTCGATCGCCTTCCCGAACTGCCAGTTGTTCTTTAAATATCGATCGAACTCCCAGGGTATTGACTGGGTCGTGCTCGGCCTCAACCCTGCAATACTCTGGGAAAAGGATTGCGCCTTCTGCCGCCGCAATGCGGCCTCGAGCGAAATCAGCAAACAGCCACTCCCCCAGCTCAAGACGCTCGAATCGTTCCTGGGCATGTTTGAGGAACTCCGAGATTGCGAGACCCGAAAAGAAGGCTGCAAGACCCGAAAAGAACAGAAACTCGACTCTTTCTACCCCACCGATGTGCAAGCCGAGGTTCTTGTTTTTGATGTGATCGAGCCGCAATACATCACCGAAATTTCCTTTGATAGGAATGATGTGTACAAAACCTACCTCCCCCATCTCGGCGCGAGAGACCTCTATCTCTGTCAGAAGAACAAGCAGATGTTCGGGTTCCGTGATGACATTCTGCGGGACGACTGAGGCCGGCAGTCATGGCACAACGACCCGTCTTTATCCCCTCCGTCGATGGCGCAACGCTCGTCACCACCCGGCACGTCCGTTTCACATGGTTCCCCGGGATGTCGGTTTCGCAAAAACAGCGATCCATCACATCGCTGCACGAAGCCACTCGCCTGCTGCCCGGAATTGAGAGGGTTCTGGAAATATCCAGCAAATCTCCTGAAAGGCTGGGGTCGGCACTGAGTGCCTTCAATCTTTCCCTGACGATGGCAGAATGCAGCCGAACCTTCAGCGTGGAATGCGCGTTTCAGAGCAGCAAAGTTTTCCAACATGGAGGCCCCTATATCGACATCCTGGACATGACCTCCCGCGAAGCCAAGAAGGACGAGCGACTGCTGTCGTCGGGCCGTCTGACGGCATTCCGCTTCTTCGGCACAGACTGGGAGCTTGAACCGCAAACCGCGTTTTACGACTGGCTCTACATCAGTGCTCTGAATGGCCATCCCGGTTTGGCCGCTCAGCTCCTGGACTATTCCGCCTTCACTGACATTGAGTTCAACCCGGAGCGCTCAATCAACTGCCAGGCATATTCGGCCGCGCTCTATGTGTCCCTTCACAAACGCTCCCTTCTTGAAGAGGCAACATCCTCCAAAGAGGCATTCCTGCGGGTTACAGGGAATGCTGCTGTCAGCAACGCCCGGCAGGACGACAGCGTGCAGGGCAGCTTCCTGCTCTGAGGTCGCCGGAACTCCGCAGACCCTGCTCTCATGCGACTCCGGCGCACTTCTGACGGTGAATGAACCAGGCTGCCCGGAAGGGTATTTGCGGTTTTGTCCCGTTGAGCGGAAAGAGGCGTCTTTGCGGACGAAAACCAGTCTCCGGCCCAGGATCTCCTGCTGCACACACCAGGCGGCCATGGCGGAGGCCCAGCACCTCTTGAAAGACAGCGGGAACCTCGTCAGTGCCGGAAGACGGTCTGGCCGGCAAATCTGCCATCCACGCGCGCGGAACAGGTACGGGAAATTTCGCGTGTGATGTCGGTTCTCGGGGACACAACCGCCGGTAATTCTGCGATTATCCACAACCACTGAGAAACGCGTCACGTCATCGTCGATCCGCGTGAATGCCGCTCGACCGTCGACCAGCAAGGTATACTGATGATGGGCCACAATTCCGCTTTCAGACAAACGACAAGCCGGGGAATACCATCTCCTTTTCCCCCTACCAGCGGTTGACAACGCAGAGCCGCCATGGCGCCGTATGTCGTTGACAGCATAAGCAGGCTGATTGCCATTATGCCTATTATGCACTCGACGGCATGTCCTGAAATTTTCGCATCATGACGATTCATCCCTCTCACCTTCCCATTGGGCGCAAGACAGCAACGTGCCGGCGACGCATACACGACACGCGACAAGGGAGCAAGCAAGGTGAACCATCAAGCGCAAACCCAGAGCGGGCGCCGCCGAGGGCGATACCGGGAAGGACACGAGGAAACGCCAAACGCCCGCAAGGGGGCACACAGAGCCCGGCATGCGGCAGGCGATCATGGCGGCGAACCCACCCAGGCCTTCCCGGACGCAGCCTTTTCATAGCCATACTGGTAGAGGGAACGCATATAGTCGGTGTCAAAGCCGGGGGACGAGGGCGAGGGGATGTCGCGCTCGATATAGGACAGATGGAAGCCGAGGTGGTTGCTTCTGGCAAAACTATAGGTCGAGTTGATCACCGAGCGCGTCTGGGCCTGGGTCAGCGACGACAGACTTCGCGCCGCGACACTGACGGTGTCATTGCCCACGAGCTGGAAATCGCGCTCGATCTTGTTGTTCATGAGAAGGTAGATGTTCAGCGACCGGCTCCCCGGCATGCGGCCCTGGACCAGCAGGGCATCGGGCAGCGTCAGCACCGGCATGGTCACGCCGCCATCGACATGCATCTCCTGAAAATGGTGTCCCCGGTTTTCCGCCTCGATCAGGATGGGTGGGAAGACCGCGGGAATGCTGGCCGAGGCCGCCATGACGTCGCGAAACAGCTGCAGCGCCTCGGGCGAGCCGATCGCGGCAATCCGCCCCATATCCCACACCGCGGTACGCTGGCTGTCGAGATCGGTCGTCACCACGAACAGCCTGCGCCCTTTGGCGTACTCGGCTGCCACGGCAGCCAGCACCTCCGGTCCGACATAGCGGGCCACCAGTTCGCGCAACCGCGCGTTGCTGAACAGGCCGGACCCCACAAATACCCGCACGATACTGGGATTATCGAGCAGGCTCGATGCGATCCCGCTGGTATAGACTTCCTTGAGCGTCTCGTCATATCGGGAACCAAGAAACGCGAAAGGTGCAATCAGACCGCCGGTGCTGACGCCCGACACCACGGTGAAGCTGGGCCGGGTCCCGGTGGCGCTCCAGCCATTGAGCACGCCGACACCATAGGCACCATCGGCACCGCCACCGGACAGAGCCAGATAGGTCACCATCGGCTCGGTGGTCCGCATCTTCAGGCTGGAAACCGGCTCGTCGGTATAGCGCCGCAGCCCGTCGAGATCGAGCACGCGCGCGCCGCTGGCCTCGGTCGCGCTATAGGGAATTCGCGGCAGCGACGTGCAGGCGGCCAAGGCAATCCCGCAGGCCAGGATCGCGTGTCGGAACAGGCGCGACCAGATCGGCCTCGAACGCCGCGCACCACGCCGCTTTACATCTGGAATACAACGGCTTGCACAAAATTCCCGGGTCAACGGCTGCCTCTCCAGCATGAATCTCACACCCACACCCTTAACATTACGAAAGCACAGACCCCGCGCCCCAAGCCTTCGCCACGCCACCACGCCTTTGTATGCCTTGGTGAAAGCCAACTTCCAAGCCTGGCTTTGCGCGCCAGACCGCAATCTCCCGAAAACCTGCCTCTTGCCCGTCCCCTGACGCTTTCGGCCGGATTTCGCCGCAGCACTACAATGTCCATTGCCGCCAGCGACGATTGTCGCAGCCTCACTTCGGCGACGGATCCAGAGAGGCTCCAGGGCCGCGTATTTCCACCCGGCACCCCTCTTTCCCGATAAAAACGGTGCGAAATCAACCCTCAACCCGCAGGCGACAACGGCCTGTGCCACCTCGCCGGGGCGCCGAATCGGCCCCAGGCAGAATTGCGTTTCTCCCCGCAGGCCTCCTTGTCGCGCAATTCGGGTCGCCTCATATCTGCCCGGCAGCGCCCGGCGGGTTCCGCTCTTCACGGCCAGCATGGCGGATATTGTTCATCATTTGACCGCAATGGCGGCCTCCCGAGGTTTTCGTGTCGAGCTCGGCAGACGTTCACTGACGAAGCAAGCGGCGGCTCCAACGGGCTCGCCAGCCCATCCAGGGGGGAGAGGGAGAGGCAATGGCTACGAATCGGGGACACTTCCCGGGGATCATCCAGGCACCTCGGGCGGCGGCGCCACCGGAAGTGTGGGACGATCACATAGCGATGCTGAAGAGTCTCGCGGAGGAAGGCTGGGATATGGAGCAGGACATCTCCGACGCCCAGGCTGGCCGGGCATGGGCGGAGAAATTTCGCGATGGGCTGAACAGGAGTGCGCAATCGGTGCCGAAGGACGACACCGGGTAATCGGATACGGAAAAGGAAAAGGAACCCTGGCGCGAGGCTCCTGTTGCTCATAGTGCCAACGGAGACTGGCTTCCAGAAAGGCACCCCAGATCATGTGGACTTTGTGCCGATTCTGTCAAAGCGATGCCGGGTGATGCCGATGCAGGCATGATCCTGCCCCACAATCACAGAGATGGGGGGCCGACATGGCCTGGCGCAGCGACAACGAGGCCCCTCAATGTCGGCCTCGCGATCCACGCGGCACGCGCAGCCTCCGCTTCGCACCTCCCCCCACAGGCCGCTGCCGACGGGATGAGCACCCGCCGGCTTCGGTCCCCTTGAGGAATGCGGCCACGAACGCCCCAGACGTCCCCGCTGCAGCCGACCGAACCAAAGGCACAGGATCCTCGGTCCTGACGGCTCGACGGCCGCGCTTCGCAGGAGAGCTGGAAGCCATGGCCGATCCACTCATCGCGGCAATCGCGAAGACCAACGACCTCTGCATTGTCACCCCGAACACGAAGCACTTTTTGCCCTTCGGTGTGCAGGTGTTTACGGGTGCGAGACTGTCATCATCCATCCAGCGCCTGTCCGGCCGCCTCCATGAAACCTCAAGCGGGCATCCTCCCCTTTGCAGCAATCCGCTCTGCCGTGCGGCTCTTACCCGCCCCAGGGTTCGGCCTCAATTCCGCCCGAATCCGGCTGAATCCTGCGCAACCTGCAATCCGCCAGGGAGCTTCCGCCAATGTCGACACTGCGATACAATGGTTCGACGCATCAGATAGAACTCATCGATAGCGCAGGGCATGTAGTCGGCACATATGTCGCCTATAACAACGTCGACAGCCACGCAACGATACGCCATATCGAAAATGGCAATTATGCGATCCAGGATCAACGAGTCCCCCATTCGCATCGGGCGGATCCCAACGGACCCTACGGATCGCATGGCATTGTCCGTTTCCAGGTTCACGGCCACCCTGGCGTTGGTCTGCATTCCGGCAGAGCGACTGCGCGCCATCTTCCTGGCCCTCAACACCTACGATGGGCTGCATCCGTACAACCGACGATGCCATGCTTGCCATCTCCCGCCTGATGGCTGGCGATCGACTGACGACCATCGAAGTCACCCACAATCACGCTGCAGCGGCGAGAACCGCATCGGCACGAAATCGCACGCGAACAAACCGTTTGAGCACCGGCAGACACTCATGAAGAGATGCTTTGCATATATTGTCGTCACGCTGGCGCTGCTGACAGTGCCGTCGGCTCTGGGAAAGACATGCACACCGAAGGACGCGACTGCGGCAGACGCCCTGGTCGATCACCTCGACAGCTGGGAGAAAGTCAACGAGACGCTCACCCGATACGGTCATTGCGATGACGGCCAGATCGCGGAAGGCAATTCGGAGAGCATCGCCCGGCTCCTGGTCGATCATTGGAAGCTGCTGCCGGAACTGGCTGCAATGATCGAGCACAATCCGGCACTCCGATCATTGGTGCTTCGCCACGTCGACACCACGTTGAATACTGGCGATCTCGACAGGATCAAAACGCTCGCCACATCATCCTGCCCACCCGGCATGGATTCACTATGCCGCGAGCTGGCCAACGCAGCTTCCGAAAGCGCCGCCTCTCAGGCAAAGCAGTCTGCGACACAAAAACAGTAAATATTGACAGCTCACGTGCAGAAACGCCCGGCTTTCCTGGAAATCTGCCGGGGTTCACTCTGGCGGTTTTTGCGGGCTGCGCAGGGAATGCGCCATGCCGATCGTCATCAAGCGGATCGGATGCGCCTGTGGCCGCCAGCACGGCTGAAAACCGCGTGCGTATCCGACAATTCCACCAAAGACTGCCATGCAGAGCTGTTCGCGATTCGCAGGCGACAGCTCCAGGGTCCCGGCTGCGATCCGAAGGCAGCTGTGTCGATGCCCGTTCCTGCCACGACGGCTGCAGCTACCCTCCCGACACCAGGGCTTTCAGCTCTGTGTCTGCGCCGCCCTCGACAGACAGCTTTACCACCGCGTCCCCCCCAGATCTCCGCGGGTCCACAACTGGCCCAGTCGGTATTTCTCAAGCCACGGCTTCAGCCTGTCGCCATTGAGCCGCGTCAATGTCGTTCCATCGGCGCTTCTCTCCGTGACGACAACGGATTGCGGCTCATCCGTAAAGCAATCCACCAGGATGTCGGAATGCGTGGTCAGGATCAGTTGCGTTCGCGTCGACGTCTCCTTCAGCAGACTGGCCAAACCTGGCAGCACATCCGGATGAAGACCAAGTTCCGGTTCTTCGATGCACAGCAGAGGCGGGGGCGTCCGATGGCACAGAATCGCCAGCAAGCCCAGATAACGCAGCGTACCGTCCGACAGGCGGGTGGCCGGAATCGTCCGTCTGCCTTCATGGAAAAGCACCTCGACGGTGCCGCCTTCAAGCCTCACGTCGAAGTCGTCGATCCCATCGCAGAGAACATTGAGTTCGGCAAGCAACCTCTGCTTCATCGCCGCATCCCGACGCAAACGATTGAGGACCAGTCCCAGATTGCTGGCGTCGGGTTCGAGAAAATCGTCGGGCAGGTCCGCTTTCTGCGGCAACCGTGCCATGCTCTGGCGTCCAAAGCTCCACTCCCGGTACAGCCGGATCCTTGCAAATACATCTCCGAGATACATCAACTCGGGGTAATGTTCCGGATCGCCCCGCTGGGACAGGATCGACGCAGATGAATCAATCCCGTCAACCTGCAGGCTGCGCACACGCCCGTTGATCTTCGCCGTCGCATGCCCCTTTGCATAGCGGTAGTAAGAGCAGGGCCCGTCCTGCCCCTGCTCGGGGCTCCCGCTCTCGACACTCTCCGAAACGATGGTGAAACGATGTTCCACCTCGGAAAAACTGAAGCTGTATCGGAGGCCTCCTGTTTTGAGAGCAGGCACTCCCTCTGCAGGCTCGAGCACCGCGCAGATCGTCGCACAGTCTGCGCCACGTCCCCCTTGCCACAGCCAGTCCCGCACCGCACCGCCCTCCCGAATGGCTGCACGCAGACCCGATTTCGCGGATGTCGCGCGGATCAGAGCGATGGCTTCGATGAGATTTGACTTGCCGGCGCTGTGGGGGCCGATCAGCACCGTGAGAGGCTGCAACTCCAGTTTTTGCCCGGACTCGCCAAAGCTGAGGAAATTTATCAGTTCCAGTGACTTGAGAAACATCTCCTTCTCCACTGCCTGGTTGCAAACCACAGCCTGGCTCACATCCCTCTGCCGTGCCGGAATCCCGGATATGTGCATCGAACCACTTACGCAATGTCCTGCTGCTGAGGCAGGAGAGCGATGCATGCACCAGGTCCCGCCGGAACCCGGGGCGCGCGCTTTGAGGGATCCACAGGCAGGCCGGGCTTTTTGGGCGATGCCCGCAACAGCCTCGATTGCCGCCGGCGAGCGCCGAACCCGGCTGGCCCTGGCATCCCCGGTCTCTCCCCGTGGTCCCTCGGAGTGCCGGGGCGCGCGGGTCCCTGTCGCGAAATGCTCCCTCGCAACGGAACCCGGGAGTTTCCTGCCGGCAACCGGACCGGGACAGCTCTGCCAGCCGAAGAACCAGAAGTGTTTCCCTGCCTGCGGGGCTCCCGTCAGCCGCCGATCTGACCGCGGTGGCGCAGAAAGTGATCCGCCAGCACGCAGGCCATCATGGCCTCGCCGACCGGAACCGCGCGAATGCCGACGCAGGGGTCGTGGCGCCCGGTGGTATGGATCTCGGTATCCTGGCCAAAGCGATCCACCGTGCGCCGCGGTGTCAGGATTGAGGAGGTCGGTTTCACGGCGAAACGCAGCACCACGGGCTGGCCGGTGGAAATGCCTCCGAGAATGCCGCCGGCGTGGTTGGACAGAAACTGCGTGCCTTGCGGACCAGCCCGCATCTCATCGGCATTGTCCTCACCGCTCAGTTCGGCAGCGGCAAAGCCGGCGCCGATTTCCACCCCCTTGACCGCGTTGATGCCCATCATCGCCGCCGCCAGATCGCCGTCGAGCCGGCCATAGAGCGGCGCGCCCCAGCCTGCCGGCACGCCTTCGGCCACGATCTCAACCACCGCACCGATCGAGGAGCCGCGCTTGCGGATGTCGTCGAGATATTCGGCGAAAAATTCAGCCTTGTCCCGGTCGGGACAGAAGAAGGGATTACGCGCCACCTCGTCCCAGTCCCATCTGTCACGATCAATGCGATGCGGCCCCATCTGCACCAAAGCGCCGCGCACCACGACGCCTGCAATCACCTTGCGCGCGATCGCTCCCGCCGCCACCCGTGTGGCGGTTTCCCGCGCCGAGGAACGGCCGCCGCCGCGATAGTCGCGCAGGCCGTATTTCGCCTCATAGGTCAAATCGGCATGTCCGGGGCGGAACCTGTCCCTGATGTCGGAATAATCCTTTGAACGCTGGTCGGTGTTGTCGATCACAAGTCCGATCGGCGTTCCCGTCGTCACCTGCCCGCCAGGTTCCGCATTCATGACGCCGGAAAGGATGCGGACCTGATCGGCTTCCTGGCGCTGGGTGGTGAAGCGTGACTGACCGGGGCGGCGACGATCGAGGTCACGCTGGATGTCGGCTTCAGGCAGCGGGATCATAGGCGGACAGCCGTCGACCACGCAGCCGATGGCCACGCCGTGGCTCTCGCCGAAGGTGGTGACCCGGAACATGTGACCGAAACTGTTGAAAGACATGCTGAGAACCCTTTGGGCTTTTCGAATCCTTGAGGGCGCAGAGATCCCTTCTGTGAGACCTCACCTTGACCTGTGCGGGCCGGGACGTGCGCAGGCCCGGTGCCCTCCCCGGGGCTTTCCTGCGCCCTCCCCCCTTTGGCGGAAGGGCCGGTCATGCCCACGCGGCAGCCTTCCGGCTCAATAAAAGCCACCGCCGCTGTTGCTGCCGGTGCCGCTGCTGCCGCCACCGCCACCCGGATTATAGGGACGCCGCTCGCGCCAGCGCCGCATCAGGAGGTCGAGTTCGTCATCCCCTTCCTCGGGCAGTACGATCCGCATGGTGACGAAGAGATCGCCGGCGCTGTTGCCGCGGGGCAGACCCTTGCCCTTGACCCGCAGGGTGCGACCGCTGGAAGTGTTGCGCGGAATCGTCAGCTCCACCGCCTTGCCCAGCGTCGGCACCCGGACCCGCCCGCCGAGCACAGCGTCATAGAGCGTGATCGGCAGGTCAACCCGGAGATCGGCACCGTCGATTTTGAAGATCGGATGGGGGGCTACCGCAATCGTGAGCACGAGGTCGCCGGGTGGATGTCCCGGCGCTGCCTGGCCTTGGCCCCGCATCCGGATCTGCTGGCCATTGACCGCGTTGGCGGGGATGGTGACGTTGAGTTCCCTGCCCGACGGCAGACGGATGCGCTTTTCCGCACCCCGTACCGCCTCTTCCAGCGATACCGAGATGCTGACATTCATGTCGAAATCCGGCGCCATCCCGCCGCGATCGAAATCGAAATGGTGGCTGGAGGAACGGGTGCTGCGCATCCCGCCGCCGAACATGCTGTTCAGGATGTCCTCGAAAGCGCCGCCGCTGCGGAAGGTCTGGCTCTCGAAGCCCCCCGCCCGTCCGCGCCCGCCATCGGATGAAAATCCCTGATAGCGCGGCTTGCCCTCGGCATCGATCTCCCCGCGGTCGAACTGTTTGCGCTTGGCTTCATCACCAAGAATTTCATTGGCGCTGTTGATCTCAGCAAAGCGCGCTGCCGCACGAGGGTCGTTCTTGTTGCTGTCGGGATGATGCTTCTTGGCAAGCTTGCGATAGGCACTCTTGATCGCAGCCGCGCTGGCATTCCGCTGCACCCCCAGGATCTCATAGGGGTCGCGCATCGGTCACCTCTCCTCTGGGGGGAATCACTCTCGGCAAAGCCACTGACATGAACGTCCATCTGGGGTATTTGTGACAGAATTACAACTCCAATGGACATTTCCGGGACGGAATTCAGGAATTTAATCCACTCACTTTCAGCGTGATCACCTCAAAATTGCCACGACCGCCCTGGCAGCCCGCCCCCCTCAGCCAGCTTTCGGCCCGTCCATTGACGTGGCTGGCGAGGAAATCCCGGCATTTTTTCCCGGTTTCGGCGCGATAAACCTCCCCGATCGGGGTCACCGAGCCATGGGCGCCGGTTTCCGGGTTCTCCCAGTGCTGGCTGGAATCCCTGGTGCCCCGGTTGAGGACGTCGGAGGCGGCGGTGCGCACGAAGGCAAGATCGCTGTCGGTCGGGGTTACCGTCTTTTTGATCGAACCGGTTATGTCGCCGTCTCCCGCCCGGGTGAAGGACCCGAAATCGCTGCGCGTGAAGGCGCAGCCGGCGACCCCCTCAACGATCAGAACCAGTGCCACCAGCGGCAGGAGGCGCCGCATCGCAGATAGGCCAACGGCTCCCCATGCCCTATACTGGCGGTGAGCGGACGATGACACGGTTGGGTACTCCAGGCATGACTGAAACCACACCAATGAAACACCAGACTCCCTTAACAACCGGTGATTTTACCGCCGCTGGCGAGCCCTTCGCCTTGTTCCAGCAATGGCTGGAAGAGGCCGGGCAGAGCGAACCCAACGACCCCAATGCCATGGCTCTGGCCACCACGGACGCCGACGGCCTGCCCGATCTGCGTATGGTGCTGATGAAGGGTTTCGATCCTCACGGCTTCGTGTTCTACAGCCACACCGCCAGCGCCAAGGGCCTTCAGCTCGCCGCCAACCCCGCCGCCGCGCTGCTGTTCCACTGGAAATCACTGCGCCGCCAGATCCGCATCCGCGGCCCGGTTTCAGCCGTCAGTGACGCCGAGGCCGACCGCTATTTCGCCACCCGCCCCAAACAGGCCCAGATCGGTGCCTGGGCCAGCAAGCAGTCCCAGCCGCTGGAGAGCCGCTTCGCCTTCGAGCAGGCGATCGCAAGGGTCGCCACCCGCTACGCCATCGGCGAGGTGCCGCGGCCCCAGGGCTGGCACGGCTGGCGGGTGACGCCGCTTGAAATCGAATTCTGGCACGACCGGCCCTTCCGGCTTCATGACCGCATCGTCTTCCGCCGGGCCAGCGCCGCCGGCCCGTGGTCGCGGACACGGATGTATCCGTGAAATTTTCAGCATATTTTCGTGTCTTCCCAGGTTCCGCGTGTGGAGCGGCGGACTGTGCCCCTTTTTGACCCTGTCGAGGCCAGCCGCCCTTCGTGATGGCGGTGATTGCTGGCAGATGGCTGATCATCCCGGCTGGAGAGGCGCAGTTTTTCCCGGATTTGCAGGCCAGCTGCGAACTGCCCCCGGTTCCGGTCCTGCAAAAACGGCTGACCGAAGGGCCTTCTCTGTACCGCCGTCGTTCCCGTCAGCGCCGATTGGTGAGGAAAGCCGGATCAGATCCGGTGAGATCCGCTTTCGTCTGCAGCCATACCGGGCCATACTGGACATCCGAGCCAGGATCCGACCGTCATGCAGAACGCCTCCAATGCGCCGCGCCGCACCCTGCTGCTGACCGGGGCCAGTCGAGGCATCGGCCATGCCACCGTGATCCGCTTCTCCAGTGCCGGCTGGCGTGTCATCACCTGCTCTCGCCATCCCTTTCCCGAAGACTGCCCCTGGGCCGCCGGTCCCGAGGATCACATCCAGGTCGACCTCGCCGACAGCGCCGATACCGCCCGGGCCATCGCCGAAATCCGCATCCGCCTCAGCAATGGCGAGCTTCACGCCCTGGTCAACAACGCCGCAGTGTCGCCGAAAGGCACCGACGGCGCCCGCCTCGACAGCATCGACACCGATCTCGCCACCTGGAAACAGGTGTTCAACGTCAATTTTTTTGCACCGGTGATGATGGCCCGCGGCCTGATCGCGGAACTGACGGCCGCCCGCGGCTCGGTGGTCAACGTCACTTCGATTGCCGGCTCCCGGGTCCATCCTTTCGCCGGCACCGCCTACGCCACCTCAAAGGCGGCACTGGCGGCGCTGACCCGGGAAATGGCATCGGATTTCGGGCGGGTCGGGGTTCGTGTCAACGCCATCGCCCCCGGCGAAATCGACACATCGATCCTGTCCCCCGGTACCGAAAAAATCGTCGAGCGCCAGATCCCGCTGCGCCGCCTCGGCACCCCCGATGAGGTCGCCCGCATCATCTATGTCCTGTGTACGGAAACCTCATCCTACGTCACCGGTGCCGAGATCCACATCAATGGCGGCCAGCATGTCTGACGCGGCGCCTGTCTGACAGAACGGGGTCTGCCATGCCCCCCACTCCCGCCCGGGTTGTCCGCCTCAACGGCGCTGACGCCGCCTGCCGCCGGCCAGACGGGGGCGCGGGCCGGATGGCGCCAGATTGAAGGCGCTGGAGCAGTCGTCCTCGTTTTCGTCATGCCCCAGCACCCCGCCGCAGTGGCGGCAGCGACGCATTGCCCCCGCCCCCAGCCGATCGCGATCGCGACGCCAGGTGGCAAAATCCACCACCCTTGAGGACGATGAGCTGCAATGATCGGCCATGACACTTCCTTCCGCCAGACATTGCCATAATGACAGAAAAATTTCGCCCAAAGGTTCAGCCCACCAGTCAATTTTTAGCTGGAGAAACAATAGTGTACCTTTGCTTGCGCAATCTCCGTGAGAGGGCGTGCGCGGTTTAAGGGATCCGCAGCCAAGGGGCTGCCGGGAGCGCCTCTCGACCGGCAGCGCAAACCAGGGTACAGACAGGGAACCAGCAGGGAGCGAGCAGGGAGCGAGCAGAAAACCGGCAAAAACCCGGAAATGGACAGGAAGGAAACTGCAGATATTTTGCAGGTATCCCGATCAGGGAATCCGACTGGGGACAACTTGCGGCACAAAAGCCACAACCACCTCCGAGCGAACATGAATGCCATTCTAACGGTTGGCATTTTTTCACTTATCAACGATAGTGAAGGCCGATTCGATCGCGAGACTGGGCCACACTGCGCCCTGGGCTCGCCTTGTGGTTGTTTTGAGTTGGAAGCGAGCAATGCCATCGTTCAGAATTGCCCTGGGACTTGTGGCCGCACTGCTGCTGTCAGGTTGTATGCAGGCCGCCAGTCAATACGAAGTGACCAATCCGCAGAGTTTCAAACCTCGCGATCGTGAGTATCTGGCCAAGATCCGCTACCAGAATACCCCGGTGGCGGAACCTTTCCGGCGAGCCATTGTCGATTATCACCGCAAGGAATCGCCCGGATCGATCGTGGTCGATTCCGACAACCATTATCTCTATTACGTCCTCGATGGCGGCAAGGCGATCCGTTACGGCATCACCGTGGGCGAGGAAGCGATGGCGTGGTCCGGCATTGCCAAGATCGGCAGCATGACCGAATGGCCGGCCTGGCATCCGACCGCAAGCGAGATCTCCCGCCTCGGCGTGCCCACCTATGTGGCGCCCGGCCCCGACAATCCGATGGGCTCGCGGGCGATGTATCTCTATTCCGGCGGCAAGGACACGCTGTTCCGCATTCACGGCACCAACCAGCCGGAATATATCGGGGCCTCGATTTCCTCGGGCTGTATCCGTCTGACCAACGAAGATGCCATCGACCTCTATAACCGGGTCAAGGTCGGCACCATCGTTGTGGTGCTGGACCCCAAACATGGCGATTCGCCCTATAACTCGCGGGTGGCCCTGCAGGGCGGCGGCACCCAGAGCTGGTGAGGCAGCGCTCCTTTCAGTGTTCGCATAGTCAGTCGTTCCAGAAATGGAACGTGGGTAGAAACAAGGTTTCGCAAAAAAGCGCCGGGATCACCGGCGCTTTTTCTGTCTCTGCCTTCACTGTTTGCCCGCCTGATTCCCTCCTGCGGCCGAAGGCGCGACGACCGCTTTCGGATGATCCCCGTCGGGATGAGGCTTGTCGGGATGACGTCTGGCTGAATCCCTGGCTCCATTCCTGGCTGGATTCGTGGGCCGATGACCTCCCGCTCCCTCTCCGGCGCCAGCAGCTGCGGCGCTGGCATCGCGGACCTCCCAGTGACAGATGCGGAAACCGTGGTGCCGCATTCTGAGATCGAGATGGATGTGATCCTCGTGATAACCGTCGGATCCTGGCCCCAGCACGGTGGTGAAGCGGGAACAGAGTGACTCACGGGCCTGCTGACGCAGCTGATGGGCCACGCCGGCATCGGTCAGCCTGATGCGGCGTCCGTCGGCCAGCCGCAGTGCCCGCACATCGAGCGCATTGGCAAGGCCATGCTCCGACAGTTGGGCTCCCGCCACGCGGTTGCGGCCCCGGCATTCATAGGAATCGAAATTGTCGAGTTCACTGAGCGCGGCGCCCATTGTCGCGGTCAGCTTCACCGCTTCACCCCGGACCCACGCCACCACGGCCGTCGCCATCTCGCAGCGCAGGATGGCGGGCGGCCTGATCGCCACTCTGCTTCTGTCCGGCAGCACCACTGCCTCAAGCCGCACCAGATCGACGCCACCACATGCCCCGGGGCCGTGGATATCCGGAATGCTGGGCGCATCCGCAAGTGACGCGCCAAGAGCGCGCCGACAGGACGAGGAACCCGGCAGAACGGCTGCATCGGCAATGCCCGGGTCTTTGGCTGCGGGGCTCATCGCAAGTGACGGCTGAACTCCGGGCGCCGCCGCCTGTGGCCTGGGCACAGCCGCCTGGGGCTTCGGCACAGCCGCCTGGCTCGGGCGCGGCGGCTTGCGTCTGGCAGCAGGAGCTGGCTTTAACAGGCTCGACAACAGATCCAGAGGACTGCGCACATGGCTGGCGGATTTCCGTGATTCGGCGGCAGAGGCCGGCGAAAGCACGACCAGACTGACAAGGACAGCGGCGATCACGCCACCCCATTTGCCGCCACCGCCCGACAGGTTTAACTTCACGATCCCCTCCGCCCGGCCCTCATCACATCATGCCATCTTTCCCGCCCCAGCAAGAAAACGCAATCAAGGCGGTGTCAAACTGGTTCCGTGACCGCTCCGCGCCACAGGTATTTCGTCTCTTCGGCTATGCCGGAACCGGCAAGGCCCAGCCCCTCGACTCCCTGGTTCAAACCCCGTCCGGCCCCCGCCGGATGGGCGATCTGGCCCCGGGCGATAGGGTCTGCGGTGGCGATGGCCGGCCTGCGGTGGTGACCGGGGTTTTTCCACAGGGGGTGAAACCCCTCTATTGCGTCCGCTTCAGCGACGGAGCCGCGACCAGATGCTGTGACGACCATCTGTGGCAGGTCACCGAGGCGACCAGCGACGACACCGGCACGCCGCGCCATCAGGTCCTGGCACTGCGCCAGCTCCTCGACCTCGGCCTCCATTGGGCCAATGGCGCGGCGCGATGGCGCATCCCTTTGTGCGGGCCGCTCGACTATGACGGCAAAGCCCCCGCCGATCCCTATGTGATCGGCGTGCTGCTCGCCGGGGCACGGATCGGCAGGGATGCCATCGATCTTGCTGCCACCTCGCCTGCCGTCATGGATCGTCTTGCGCCTCTCCTGCCCGCCGATCTGCGCCTCATCGTTACCGACGATTCCCACGCCACCCTCATCGGGCCTTCGCTCAGCCATCATTGCGCCACCCTGATCGATCCGCTCCGGCTCCTGGCCGAGGACGGTTCAAGACGCATTCCCGCCTCCTGCCTGCTGGCCTCCACGCCGGAGCGCCAGAGCCTGCTCGAGGGCCTCCTCGACATCGGCGGTGCCTTCACTTCAGAGGGCCGGCTTGAGTTCACCACTGCGGAGTCCGGCCTCAGCCTTGATATCGTGACGCTGACGCGCTCCCTCGGCGGTGTGGCCACCATCACCACGCGCCCGGGCTGCGGCAACGTGAGCTGCAGGCTGGAGTTCGCCAATCCGGCTTTCGTGCCAGGCCTGTCTGCTCCAGGTCTGTCTTCTGCAGGACTGCCCCGGCATCCACCACCTTCGCGCTTCATCACCGGCATTGAGCGCATCGCAGACGCCGAGCAGCAATGTATCGCCGTTGCCGCCACGGATCAGCTCTACCTCACCGACGACTTCATCGTCACCCACAACACCACGCTGGCCCGCCATCTGGCGCAGGATCTTAAACTGCCCCGGCGACGGGTGCTGTTCGGTGCCTTCACCGGCAAGGCCGCCCTGGTGCTGCGCTCCAAAGGCTGCGGCAACGCCTCGACCATTCACAGCATGATCTACCGCCCCGAGAACCCCGACAGCGAGAATCCGCATTTCATCCTCAATAACGACAGTCAGGTGCGCGACGCCGATCTCGTGGTCATCGACGAATGCTCGATGGTCGGCCCCGACCTCGGCAATGACCTGCTGAGTTTCGGGACCAAACTGCTGGTTCTCGGCGATCCGGCGCAGCTGCCGCCGGTCGAGGGCACCGGCTTTTTCACCAGCGACGAGCCCGACGTGATGCTGACCGACGTTCATCGCCAGGCCCGCGACAACCCGATCATTCGCTTGTCGATGGATGTGCGGATGGGACAGCGGCTCCAACCCGGATCCTATGGCGACAGCCGGGTGCTGAGCCGCGAGGATATCGACGCCGACATGGTGATGGAGGCCGATCAGGTTCTCGTCGGCATGAACAAAACCCGCCGTGCCTATAACCGGCGCATCCGCCAGCTTAAGGAAATCGACAGCGCCCGACCGGTCGCCGGCGACCGCCTGGTCTGCCTGCGCAACAACCGCAGGAAGGGGCTCCTCAACGGCGGCATCTGGTATGTGCGCAAGCTGCGCACGCAGACGGCAACCGCAATCAACATGACCCTTGACCCGGAGGATGCGGCGGCGAGCGGCGACAGCGTAAAGGTCAAGGTGCACCCGCTTTTCTTCGAGGGACGCGAACAGGAGATCCCGTGGGACCAGCGCCGTTTCTTCGACGAATTCGACTTTGGCTATGCGCTGACGGTGCACAAGGCGCAGGGCTCGCAATGGGACAGCGTCATGCTGTTCGACGAGAGCCGGGTCTTTTCCGAACCCTGGCGCTGGACCTATACCGGACTGACCCGTGCCGCCAGAAAAGTCACCATCGTGATGCCCTGAGCGGCGAAAAAGACGGCACGGCAGCGCACGTGCCCCGTCTTTTCCATCCCTCCGCCACCGCCTCCGCACTGCGCTGAAAAGCGCGTCGCGCCGCCTCCTACCACAGCACCCGAAGGCCAAGCCGGCCGCCGATACTGTGGCCGGCCTGATCGAGGCCAACCGTGTAGTCGGCGCGGCCGAAGGCGCTGAGGCGGCGCGTCAGCTGACCCGAAAGGCCGACCCCGACCTGGACCCAGCTGCCCCCCAGACTCGCCGGCGTGGTCAGCGGGTTCTGTCCGTTGAGGGTGGCAAAGCTGGTGGTGGCGTCTCCAGTGAACTGGTGCCAGACATTGACCTCGCCCCAGCTCGTCATCGGCCTCCCCGTGTTGCTCTCCCAGGCCTGCGACAGCCGCGCCCCGATCCGCCCAAAGACCTGGTCGGTGTCGACAAAGCGGATGATGCTCCAGGCATCGGTGATGCCATTGACACTGCCGTGCTGATAGATCAGCTGCGCCTGCGGCAGCAGGGTCATGCGCGAAGGAAGAGCGATTTGATAGCCGGTCGCGGCGGACACGGTGAAGCTGGATCCGCTGGTCTGGGCCATACCGGCCGAGGTCGTGGCGCGAATATTCTCATACCATGCCTGCTGCAGCGCCACATCGGTGCTCCAGCCGCTGATGCCATGGTGGCTCCAGTAGAGACCGAGGGCATAGGCATCCATGCCGACCTTGCCGGAATCGCCGCCGCCAGCGCGGCGGACGGTGGCATCGGCACGTGCCGCACCGGCAAAGAAGCCGGCCTGGTCGCGGGCACCGGCAAAGAGATCGGCACCGGCCTGCACACCGCCGATGCCGAAACTGTAGGAAGGGCTGCTGCCCGGCGTCGGACTGTTGCCGAAGGCACCGGTCTGACCGAAGAGGCGGCCCCAGACCGTCCTGCCGCAGGGGCTGAGTTCTTTGTTGGGCTTTCGTCCCGGCATCGGCTCGTCGGCACAATAGATGTCGCTGCCCGAGCGATCGGCGGCGCTTCCCATCAACGTGAGCCCGACCCGGCTGGTCAGCGCCGGAACCGTGCTGTCGACCGGGACCTCGGGACGGATTGTGGAGCGCAGATATTCGTTGCCGTTGCCGGCATCGCTGCCGATGCCGCCGGAATAGAGGCCATAGTCATAGGCACCGGCGGCGACCCGGCCGGCGAGGCTGAAACTGCCATTGGCGGCGCCATTGACGGTGACAAGTTCGATGCCGTTGCCGGTGGTCCGGGCCCCCAGTCCTCCGACATTGGTCACCTTGATGCTGCTGTGGCCGGAGGTGTCGCCGTTGACGACCAGCCGGTCGGTCGGTGAATTGTCGGCGCCAAGTGCGGTGTCGAAGGCGATTATGCCGCCCTTGCCGGTATAATTGCCGGTGACGGTGAGCACGATGCCGGGCTCGGTGCCGCTTCCGATCACCACCCGGCCTTCATTCTCCAGCCCCCTGATGGTCGAGCTGAAGCGATCGAGGGCAACGGTCCCATCCACGCCGACCTTCATCACCGAGGCGGCGCTGAATGCCCCTGCACTGCCTGCCTGCAGCACGCCGGCGGTAACAGTGGTGTCGCCGCTATAGGTATTGGCAGCGGTGAGGATCGTGGTGCCGGGACCGATCTGGTTGACGCCGCCGGTGCCGCTGATCTCTCCGCCAAAAGTGAAGCTGTCGGAGCGGTTGAAGGCGAGGACGCCGTTATTGACGACGTTGCCCGGGATTGATCCCGTCGTGCCGCCGTCACCGAGCTGGAGTGTGCCGGCCGTGATCGTGGTGCCGCCGGAATAGCTGTTTTCTCCGGTCAGGATCAGGGTGCCGACGTCGGACTTCTTGAGGGCACCGGCACCGGTGAGTTCAGAGGCAATCGTCGCCACAAAGCCGGCGCCATAGATACTGCCGTCACCGACCCGGATCGGGTTGAGGCCGGCGGCAAGCTCAATTGCGCCGCCCCTGATGACATAGCCGGAGACCATGAACTGCATACCGCCCGAGATCACCTGGCCGGAATTATTGTCGACGGTGACGGTGCCGGGGACGCCGGCGAACACCGCAAAGGAAGCGTTGAGATAGGGCGCGTTGGGGTTGCCGGCGCTGTTGGTCCAGTTGTCGTCGCCATTGGCGCGCCAGATGCCGTCGCCGCCATCGACATGGCTGTTGTTCTTCGGCCCGCCATCGCCATCCCAGAAGGTCAGCCTGAGATCGGCACCGGGGTCGGCACCAGGGTCGTAGACCAGGTCAACCTGGCCGTCTTCGACGGTGTGCACGCTGAGCAGAGAGGTCGGAACCGGCATGGTGCCGAGCGTCAGGGTCTGGTCGGTCAACTGTCCGCCATAGTCGAAGATGCGATAGACGCCGGGATCAAAACTGCCCCCCGCGGGCACATCGACATTCAGGGTGCCGGCAAGCGTCAGATTGCCGCCGACCCGGGTGAGGTCGTTGAACATGCCGTTGACGGAACCGGCCTCGCCGAAGTGATAATTGATGGTGGAATCTGCGCTCAGCACGAGGTCGCCCGTGATCGTCAGCACGGTCGGGCCGCTGCCATAGCCCGGAGCCAGAATGCCATCGGCGATGCTCACATTGCCGCCGATGGTGCCGCTGCCACCAATGGTGCCGCCGCTTTCGACCGTCATCTGACTGGAGGGATTGCCAAGCCTGCCGTCGACCAGAAGGACGCCGCCACCGACCGTGGTCTGACCGGCAAAGTCCGGACTGGTGCCGGTGAGGTGGGTGGTGCCGGCGTCGTGGAAAATCTGCCCCTGGCCGGCAATCGCGGGGCTGAAGCTGTAGTCGGTGGCGCTGTGGTTGAAAACCAGCTCTCCGGTCGCATTGATGCGCAGCAGCGGGGTGTCGAGAATGCCCGGCAGGGCGGCGGCATCGCCTCTGGCCGCGCCGATATTGAGTCTGCCGTCGCCACCGGTCGCCCCAATCGAGGTTGCCGTGGTCGCACGCACCACACCGCCATCGGCGATGGTCAGACTGCCGGTGCCGCTGCTGGCAACATAAAGGCTGCCATTGTTGATCCAGCTTGAGGGGTTGCCGGCGGCGTCCTGGCCGGTGACCGTGACTGTGCCGGTGGAACCCGCAAGGTTGCCGATATAGCCGATGGCGCTGGATACGGTGCCCCCGCCGGTGACCGCCATACTGCCGTCGCCCACATAGCCAACCACGAGATAGTCCGCCATCGACCATTTCGAGCCGGGTCCGTCGATGATGACGCTGCCGCTCGAACCCCGTTCAAGGGCGAGAATGGTCATTCGGGTACTGGTCGCTGCGCCCCCATTGGTGATGTTGAGATAGCCGGCACCAAAACGGCCGATCGCCACCGGACCGTCGATATTGAGATTCGAGCCGGTGCCGTCGATATTGACAACGCCGATGGCGCTGCCGCGGTTGCCGATCGACATCGCCGTGGTGGTCGCGGCGGCGGACACCGTGCCGCCATTCATGATATTGAGCATGCCGTCGCCGCCGGTATAGACACCGAGGGCAAGGTCCTGCTTCATGATCCAGCTTGAACCCGGACCAATGACATTGACGGTGCCGGCGCTGCCGGCATTGAGGCCGATCAGTCCCTTGTAGGATGTCACCGTGCCGCCATCGAGGACTTCGAGCGTTCCGGTACCGTTGACGCCGATCTGGAGTTCGCCGGAACTCGCCCATTTCCCGCTTCCCTGAACCGAGACGGTGCCGAATGTGCCGGTGCCGTAGCCGATATAGCCATAGCTGTCCCGCACCTCGCCGCCATCAAGGATTTTAAGGGCGGTGAAGCCGGCACCGCTCTCGCCCACCAGGAGATTGAAGCCGGTGAGATCCCAGGGGCTGGGACGGTCGCCGGGCACGGTGATGGTGACATTACCGCTGATGTTCTGCGTCTGCGCAGCGAGCGGTACCCCCCCGGGCAGCAGACCCAGGAGGCTGCCGGACAGCGACAGACAGATGATGCGGAGGACCTCGGAAGAGAGAATACGGCGCATGATGAAGCTGCGCTCCTGCGACCTGTTGCCAAAAGATTGCCAGCAGCAACGTTGGCCTTGAGGAAAGTGGACCCATCGCAGCCGATAGGCTTTTCGGGCCAGTCTGCCCTCATCAAGGCGCGAAACCAGGGGGAACACCGGACGCGCTGCGGCACATCAGACAACGCCAACAGACTCCCACCGCGTCATCCCGGTATCGTCTCACCACCAGTCGTCGACACTGGCGCCCGGACCCAATACCTGCACAAGCGTGCATAACTAACCATATACAACTTACGGTTGTCAAGGTCCGGAGCCGGTTGCCGACGCGGCCACAGGGCACGAAGCGGAAGTGCCGGAACTGTTCTGCTGTACCGCGGAAATCGGAAAAACGGGGGGGGAGAATCTGCCTCTCTCCGGCCGCGCCGGCAATCGCCAGCGCCGGGCCTGAGGCCGCTTGCCGTCCCTTGCCGTTCCCTGCCGTCCTGTTCCACCCCTTGAATTTGATTTCCTGCCATGTTCTCAACAGAAATCCGGGGGAGTGCGTCGTTTCCGGCTTCATCCCTGGCCGGCGCCGGGCGGGAGGGGACGGAAAAAGCGCCTTCCCCCTGGCAAAGTCACCTTTGGCAAGGCTTTTTTGGCAAGGCTTTCAGAAATCCATGGCCCGCAGGTTTTTCGACCCTTACCAGCAGCAATCCGCCTCCCCTTTGTCCACCTGGGCGCGCAATCTGGCATTGCTCGCGGTGGTCACCGTCGTGGTGGCGATCGTCGTGGTCCGTCTCGAGTTCCTCGAAACCAACCCCTCGCTGGTCACCTTTTTCGTCGGCCTCGGCATCGCCTCGCTGTCGGTGCTGATCAGCCTGATCGGGCTGGCCGAAATCTGGCATAACGGCACAAGGGGCACCGCACGCATCGTGCTGGCGCTCTTCATCAACGCCCTGGTACTGGCCTATCCGGCCTATCTCCTTGTGCAATACCGCAAATTGCCGCAGATCACCGACATCACCACCGACCCGGTCGATCCGCCGGGTTTTGAACTCCTGGCGCGGCTGCGCACCGGCACCGGCACCAATCCTGCGACCTATCCCGGCATGGCCACCGCCGAGCTGCAGCGGCAGTTCTATCCCGACATTGAGCCGGTCGAACTCGAGGTTTCCGCCGACAGCGCCTTCACCTTCGCTCTGCGTCTGGTCACCCGACACAAATGGCTGATCATCGACTCCCGTCCACCGCAGCCGCCGCGCCGCATCGGCCGTATTGAGGCCGTGGCCCGCACACCGATCATGGGTTTTCGGGAGGATGTGGCGATTCGGGTCGCCCCCGATGGCGACAATGCAAGGGTCGATATCCGCTCCGCCTCGCGCAATTTCAGCACCGATTTCGGCAGCAATGCCACCCGCGTCACCCGCTTCATCGAGGATCTCACCACCGCGGCCGAAGGCGGCGAAGCCAAGCCGGCGCGCAAGAGCGGCGCTTCGGGCGCGCCAAAACCGGCGCGCAAATAGCTCCGTTCCGTGTTGTGGCGATGATTCCGGCTGCGATTGGACGGCCTGTCTGTGCCCTTGAGAACCCACCCGGGGCTCAGCACCCCCGCAACAACCGACAACGCCGCTCGGTCCCGGACGAAATCGTTCGTGCACAAGGCGCCAGCGGGCTCTGGCACCGCCATCAAGGTGCGGACTTCGGCGCGCAGCTCATCGATCAGCCTGAGGCCGCTGCAGGTATTGACGTGCCAGTAGGTCCAGCCATTGCACGCGGCGGAGCCCTGGGCGATGG
>Ga0123357_10001879_pt1 | contig 22817 bp, 12 predicted proteins | sample TergutEmb28metaG_FD_89873 | JGI IMG/M metagenome (GOLD analysis project Ga0123357, IMG submission 89873) | Embiratermes neotenicus P4 segment gut microbial communities from Petit-Saut dam, French Guiana - Emb289 P4 | ecosystem: Host-associated > Arthropoda: Insects > Digestive system > Gut ... | reverse complement strand
TTTGTTTCTTTGTCACGTTGTGAACCATTATGTTTGTTTTCCTGCGGTTAGACCCGATCTATATTTCGTGTTTTTTCGTTATGCGGATCCGTAGGTGGGATTATAGTTCGTTTTGGGAATATGAAACGAGTTTTCCGGTCAAGATATGTTTGTGTTGTGCGTATAAGCTGGACACAAAAATGTTATAATTGCATTAGGCGGATGGCATAGTAATCTGTTAGGAAATCTTGTTTGTGGTCAGGTACGTTCGTGGTAAAGGACGTTGTGAGCTCTGAATTACCGGCCTAACGACAGATACAGCGTCGGACACCAAGGATCTACATATCTGTATCGTTGGGAGAATGTCCAGTTAGTAGATCAGCTTTCCAAGGAATAAACAGTGTGAGATTTGTGTTCAGCAAGAATTACTGGGATGTGTTTGCTCGAGATTGGCTCGGTTTCCACGCCAGTCCACCACTTTTACAGTCGCCGACCATTCTGTGTTTTAGTTTACTTTGTAACGCTGTATCACTACCGGAACATTTCGTCTTCCTTCGTACTACGGTATTTGCCATTGTTTATGTCTTCTCGATAGGTGTGACTTTTGGGGATACGGGGCTGCGAGCATTAAACAGTAAAGTTTTCCCTACACACGCCATTATGGCTTGTAGGGAGGAATAGTTATACCTCCCCTCAGCCTTAACATTGGTACTAGTCAGACTCACGCCGAGGCCGATTTACCCACCTCCGCCCCTCCCTGCTTCCCTGGAAAGGGCCGTCGGTTCCTGTTAATAGGAGGTTGAGTGGACCCAGAGTCGGCCTGGACGCTTTGCAAAAGACAGCTGTCTTGCCTCTGCCGAAAATCGAACTACGCATCAGGCAGCCCATACCCTAGCCACCATTTAAACAGGTTGTGGTTTATTTAAACAACTACTCACTGATTGGTTTTAAAAGTTCACTGTTGATAAATTTAGTTTGATCAGGTTACGTAGGTTCGCGTTAACACTTTGTCCACCTAACTGCGTAGGTGATGTTTACAGTAGGCTAGTTGTTTTTAATTGTTAGTTCACAATTATTTCTATGCAATAAGCATTCATCAGTAATAGCTTTCACTTCTGATTTGAATTTATATGTTAGTAATTTCGAGTAGTGTTTACAACGATCGAACACTTGATTCTTCGTTCCACTAGTTAATTTGGAAGTCGTGGCTTCTCACTGAGCGAGGAGCTGTATGTGCTGTACCTTTACTTAAGTTAGACACCAGTGACCTTACGTTCTCATGAGACAAACTGGCTGTGTGAATGTTTTTTTTTTTCATTAATTTTGACTTTTTGCCCGGAACTTACGGAATAACCCAGTTTCGACAGAAATCGCTAGGGATGAGGTAGATTGGCCTATCTCGTTGGTCATTTGTCGAACGTTGGGTTCAAGGTTGGTTACTAGGCATTTGTTTAACTTAGCAACGCTGTGGACTTCCATGTTAGAGAGTGAGTCCGTGCCTTTAAAATATAGGGGCATTATTTTGTCTGAAACCCATTGATAGTCTCTTTTGTCCGATCTCATAACTTATAAAACTTCGACGTGCAATGAACAGCGTGTTTGTTAGGTGTGTTGTGTGTCTGCGAGCCGAATGAAAACATTTCCGGCGCCTTTAAATGTGGCGAGTGAAGGCTGAATATTAATTACAATGTACAGAGCTAAAATTGGTACAACAGAAGCAATGGAACAGGATTTGAAATTTTTTCAAGACGTTGGATGGGGAGGCATGGACTAGATTGCTCTGGCTTGGGATAGGGACAGGTGGCGGACGCTTGTGAATGCGGTAATGAACCTTCGGGTTCCATAAAATGCGCGGAATGTTTTGACTAGCTGAGGACCTATTAGCTTCTCAGGAAGGACTCTGGTCCGTGGAGGTATATAGAACTAAAACGCGAGGACCCCGACTTATGGAAAATTCGAATAGAGGCGAATGTTGCACTGCCTGTCCGGATGCGTAACATCGGGGTGAAGAGTAATGCGACTTATCGGGCACTGGAATGTGTGGGTGTTCCGAACTGTCAGAGTTAATCGTAAGTTTGTTGAGCGTTATCGGTTAAGCGTGCGAATGTATGGTGTTGGGCTGTCATGCCCTCTGAAACGCTGCAAAAACATATGTCCATCCGGGTTGCCACTATCTTGCTGTGTGAACGGCTTCTTTTTGTCACCTAACATCCTTCAGGTGGATTCGAAACAGTTGCAGTTCACATGTTCTTCATCTACGTTGTAATCTCATACAGAATTGGCTTGCCTCGGTTCGAAACAAACATGCTAAGGAAAATTCGGCGACATCACACCCGTAGGCTCGATGGTGGGTGAGTGGTGAAACTGTTAATGGAAAGGATTCCAAAGAAATGGGTCGGAGACGCGATCCAGATAATATCCTGATATTTGCTCGGAGGAAGACCGTTTGAAACCTTTGTCTTGGCCTTGTTTAGATTTGGGAACCTCGCACATACAAGTCAAGAGACTTATTGCTGTATAAGCTTGCTCAGTGGAGAGAGAAAATTTGTCGTAGAGGATCCGTACTGGATTTTCCGTGCTGTTATGTTGAACATTGTTGAACTGATTGAAATTTATCTGCTACGTCTAACCCTTGTATATGTATGTAGACTGGAATGCGGAAACTGCCGTAAAGGAAATGGTATGCAGACTTTAGTCGTTACGGTCTCGTACTCGTATGAACAGCTTGTAAGAGCTGTGGTTTGTTGGGTCCTGGACTATGGGCAACATTCAACCCCGTACACGTTTATCATTGGTTCTTTTTAATCCAGCACTTGTGTAGACTGGCTATATGTAATATATTTCTTCACGAAGAAGCGATTCCTTTTGGATATAGTATTGTTTGAACATCATCATGTTTTAAAACATATTAAGAAAGTAAATCAAAATTTTATTTACGAACAAAATGAAGAACGGATTAAATTCGGGGAATGACTGCTGCCATTTATTTCAGAATGTTTTGTCCTGTCTTGTGTTTAAAAACGTACAAATTGTTAGACATACGAAACTGTACCTTAGCTCCTGTTGACTATATGTGCAACTTGGTCTCTCACACGGAGGGAACAGCAGGGTCAGGGTGTTACGGAACACCGTGATGAGAAGTGTTCGGACCTGTGAAGGAGGAAGTAAATGGAGGCTTGAGAAAATTACACACTGGAGGCTCTGTGATTTGTACTGCGCCAAATATTATTAGGATTAAATCAGGGAGGATGAGATGGGCGGGGGATGTGACCAGCAGGAATTGAAAAGTTTACGGGGTTTTGTTAGAAAAACGTGAAGGAGATTGTTAGAGGCCTAGATGAGAGGATGTGGATTGGATGCATTTGACTGAAGATAGGGACCAGTAGTGGGCTGTTGCGATCACGGCAATGAACCTTCAGTTTCCGTGGAAAGCAGGTGATTTCTTGAGTAGCTGAGGAATGGCAGCTTCTCGAGAAGGAATGTACTCCGTGGAGTTAGTATAATAGAAGATTGCAAGCTTTGAATGCCTTCGCTGTAGCGTTACTTACTGAAGGTGTCTGAATACGGGGTATTCGTCTGCGTTCCTTTTCCCCATTAGAGATGAACCAGAAAAAGTAATTTTAGTAAACGTGTCATGATACTGACCCAGAATTTTATTTTCCAACGTCACTGAGATGCGGGTATCCGAAAGTTTGAGATAAAAATGAGATTTCTGCATGATAGACCGCCTGAAACAATTTCTGTTGAACCATGCTGGATTTATTGATGCATAATTATCGGGCTATAATTTTGTTGATTAGTTGAATTGCAGTTGATGTTTGAAGGAGGGATCAGTCTCGTGCATTTTGTTAACCCCATTTCACACTAGTAGATAAGTAGACCTTTGTTCAATTTGTTATGGTAAAGTAACCATGAATGTACACGTAAAACGTGGAGGTACCTGTTCTTAAGATGGTTCTGCCTAAAGCTGGTGTTATGTAATGCCATTGTTATTCGTAAATAATCTTCTAGGTTAACATTTCTTGCACATTTCTTGCTTCTTGCTGTCTTCCCAGGCAGGAGAGAACTAAACGGTACGAAGCACCCTTTCGATTAAACGGCCTGACGGATCTGAGAGTTAACAGTAATTTTCATATGTGGATATATTGCCTCGTGAATAAACATTTTGCCTTATTCCAGGGGTCTACAAATTTTCCACGAATTTAAGGGCCACCTCTAAATTACAGGCGTCAGGAGGTTGACATGAAGCAATTTACTTACTGAGGACCCACAGTTCTCGAGTGAACTGTGAACGTCACTGTTACTGGCGCTTTCTGCTCGGTGTGTGTGAACTGTTAACACGGTTCTCTATGTAAGGAGGAAAATCTCAATAATTTGTGCGGAAAACAGTAGACGGGACCATACAAAATGTATTCATCGGTGCGACTAGGCCTCGGGAATTTGTGTATCCCAGCTGTACGCTTTGCAGACAAAATTTATGTCGCAGTGAATGACCAGTTGTTCTCCAGAACTTTTGAAGAGCGTTAACTGCGACAGTTTACAAGTGGTAAGTGAAGACGTGGTTAAAGTGCGCAATTAATGTACCGTTACTGTACCTCACATTTTGCACCCAGCAACAACCAAAAGCTTGTACAGGGTATGCCAAGATGAGATGTGAAAGGCGCGAAGTGAAATGGGATACGTTCCCGCACGCTAGCTCCACGTGCGCCGGCTACGCACGTCACGCGACACGTCCCGTATCGTACTATAGTTAGTGGGTGTTGTACACTTGTCATCACCTCATGCGTTAAGGGCTATCCCGTTGTCACGTTATGGTAAGAATACATCATCATCATCATCATCATCACCATCACCATCATTTAGCTAACATGAAGTAGGGCCAATTGTTGACCCGTTCTGGTCCTCACACATCCAGAAGTCTATTTTGTTTCCGTGTTAAGGCATATTCTGAGTTCCGAAAGGCGACTCTTAGCTTTATGTCTGTCCGTCTGGAACAATTCGGTTCCCACTGAACGGATTTCCGTGAACTTGTATGTGTGTGTGTGTGTGTGTGTGTGTGTGTGTGTGTGTATTAGCAAAGTCCCATTGAGAAAACCCAGTCGGAAAAAAATCGAATAAATATAACAGGCTCTTTACATAATGATCTTCGTACGTTTATGACTGCTTCGACTAATAGCGTTATTGTGGCTGCAGTCAATAGTAATCAGTATTAAGCTACGTTATTTTGTTATGCAGTTTACATAATGCATAATTAAGGAATATAAAATCCTTCATAATATTTAATACTTATTTGTTATATCTAGGAATATGCCTTTTCACCTGCATTTAGTACAAAGGTCAAGAATAAGTGGAGGTATACTTTTCTTCCCGTCCATGCTTTCATGACGTGTACAGAGAAAGACTGTTTTGTTTTTTACAGAGGAAGACTTGGCATGTGTTATTCTAATAAATGCGCGTTGAAAATCAATGTTTGTGTTTCCAAGTTACGGACTGCTAAAAGTAACGCACATCTGTGTCCGACAGACGAACTTGATACATTTCCATCCCAACAAATTAACTTCATTCTGTGGATGGAGATTACATTCACGGCTAAAATAACGGACGGGCACCTACTGGAACGCACATTTAAATGTTACAGAGGGCAGAAATTGTGTAAATTACGGAAAGGTTGTAAATTTTAGGCTATTTCCGCCGACAGTATGAATAGTTGTTGTTGCCGGCCTGTGCCATTTATCACAAAGTAGGTGTGTGTATTACTTACTCCTAAAGACAACGAAAGGTCTATCAGTGTAGTGTTAAGTACCTCAGAAGCGGCTTTTTTCAAAGGCGCGTGGAACACCTGTTTACTCTGTAGAGTTAAGCAGGTTTATCTACTTGACAAAGTAAATTCCGCATTAGGACGTGTGGAATAATAGTTTTTTAAGAGAATGTTTAGCGATGCGGAAAAGTACGTGACATTAAGCTCGGTCTCAGTAAAACATTACGTTGTGTGATACAAAATGCAGTCGCAGACATTGCAGCTGATGTCACGACAGACTGCTGCATTCAGGCTACGCGAACGCTGTCGTTCGTATTGAAATGGGAGTAAAACGGAATTTTGAGGTGTTGGGTTTGAGTTTCTGATAGCGGCGTCGCTGAAGAGTCTTCTGGGATGTTACGCCATGTCGTCTGTAAATATTTGTGACGTTTAGAAGGATGAAGACTCTGAAACGTCGATAACTACTTATCAGTCGACGCGGCCTAACATATTAATGGACTTAAATCTCCGAAAACGAGATCGTTATTTGTGGCCCTGGTTTTTCCGTTTGTACGTGTGAATTATCTTCTAGATGTTCTGTATACAGTACATCGAAGCATCAACACTTTCTTTAACAAATTTTATATTTGTAGTTCCGTGCATCGTAATTCTAGGTTGAAGAAATCCAACAAGATGCAATTGTACGCAGATATTTATTTTGCTGCTAAATACTCTGTATGTTTCGGGCGTCCATCGCGCCCATCATCAGGAGTACGTAAAACTGTAGTTGCAGCCTCTGGTACAGATCATACTATTTGGGAAGCAAGCAAGCTTGCTTCTCAGAGGCTGCAACTACAGTTTTACATACTCCTGATGATGGGCGCGATGGACGCCCGAAACATGTAGAGTAATTTAGCAGCAAAATAAATATCTGCGTACTGTTGCATCTTGTTGGATTTCGTCAACCTAGACTTTCTTTAACAGTTCACGTCTCTTTCATGTCCGGTACTACTAATCCGGAGCAGAAAGCGTAGAAGGAATGCATCCGTGACGACGTCTGGTTGACGCCCCTCAGGAAGAACGTTACGAGATAACACGTATATGTCGTAAAACAAATGTACGCGGAATTGCAAGAGCAAACGTCCCTGATTCGCAACGATTGAGGACTATGTTTTCACTCTCTGTTTAGGCAGGCTTCTTTATATTAATTATTTTAAGGTTGTCTGTCCGACCCTTCGAATTAATTGCTTACATAATAATCTTATATTTTCAAGCATTTTAATTTGCCACATTAAGAAAGCACACGTTTCTAACAAAATATTACTTTTGTATCATTTTTAATATGCCCTCTAACTAAAGCAGCACAAATTTGGGCACTATCAAGAAATATGGTCTCATCATTGGACACTTTGGTCATAACCTCCTATAACACGGTAGTGTAAACTCTGTAGTGTACAGTTAGTAGCCAAAGTACTTTATCATTCGAGACAGTTAATATTTAAAGGCTGTTTAGCTTGTGAAGATCGGTGAACGTAGCGATGTGTGTGTGTTTTTTTGTTTTGTTTAGCGGACACAAATTTTGCCCGTCAAACGCAGGATATGAAGCTTAATTTATCCATCCGCCCGTCCGTGTGGGTCCTTCCGTCCAATATCGATTTTAAGCTCATGACGTTTTTAGTTATGAAATGTTTCTACCCTTCGTTTTCGAACGTTCCTGTGTGCCTTTTTTTAAAATCGAATTAAGAAATAAAAATTGATTATGTCCTCAAGGAATCTTATGAACATTGAATGTAGATCACAGTTGATATTGTAATTTTGTTAGACCATGTGGATCACCTGATTTTGATTGTATGCAAATACTGTGGAAGATGTCTTTTTGCAGACAGTTGAAGTGTTGGTATTGTTTTAATGGTAATTTGAAAGCTGACAATATTCCTGCAGCGAAAACTGTCATCAGAATAATCCGTGACGTGCGAATTGCGTGCGGAGAATTATCTGCGAAGTCAATTCTTGTACCTATAGCAGCATTCCTGATGGCCCCGAGGTTGAGTTTTCACGCTTATGCCCTGGACTTTGAGTTCAGCCACTAATAGTTGCTCGTAAAATGAAGAACCTGCATAATAACGGAAGTCTGTAAGTGGACATCAGCCCCTCGACTCTGTAGAGCGTGTTTGACCTTCCACCCTACAGATCCCGTGTGCAGTCTAGAATCAGACTAGACCTAGTATTTAACGTTCGATATACGTCTTTGTACATTTCTTAGTTTGCCAGGAACTTCATGCCCACATGTCAAATAACAGTTGGTAACCCTTCCGTAAACGTAGATCATAACCAATTCACAGTCCTTAACGCAGAAGCGTGATTCACTCGGAGGAGGCGCGGAATTATTAATTAATAGATCACGCACTTACCGGTGAAACGAAATGTGGCGAGTGCACATACCGTGGTAGTAGGTCCCTTGTTCTCGCCATGTTTCGTTTCGCATCGGTAAATGATTGTTGGCCGATCCCGGTGGCCTCGCGGTCTAAGGCATGGGTCTACGGCCGTTCGCTTGCTGGGATTGCGGGTTCGAATCCCGCCGGATGCATGGATGTCTGTCTCTTGTGAGGGTTGTGTGTTGTCAGATAGATGTCTGTGCGATGGGTCGATCACTCTTACGGAGGAGTCCTACCGAGTGTGACGATCTCGTGTGATTGCGATCGAGGAACCTCGTAGAGGAGTTCTAGGCCAACTAGGACTGTTGAGCCATGACAAAATAATTCATTGATGTATAGCCTAATTGTTTGGTATTCAGGGCCTCCTCCGAGTCGTTCATTGTGATACATAATTTATAAACTTGGTATCAATGGCCATACAGTGCTGTCGCATGTTATGGGAATTTGAAATAATACGATATGAAAACGGCCAAGTCTCACATGCGAACAGTTTGAAGTAATGCGAATCTAAATAATTAAGGAAGTGCGTCAGATCGACATTCAACATTAAATGGGGAGATAGTGCGTCCTAGTTACGCACCTCTGGCATCTCATGTTTCTTCCGTATTGTCGGAATATGATGATTTTTCCCAGTTTTTCCAGTGTGCTACATTAATACAGTTGCTGTTAAATTCTTATATTGTGTTTAAAATGCATGTTTAGAATAAATGCACAGTACGGTGTTTGTAGATTTATGCGCTCCGAGAGCGCATCCCCGCATTATTGGTTTATTTGTATTAGAAAACAAGCCTGAATTGTGCGAGGTCTTGAGGAACACATATTTCGCATTCAAAGCGACCATCCAGTAACTGCAAACCTCGTAGCAAAGTTTGGTTATTATAGTAGAAACAAACATTGTTTTTCCTTGTTTGGTACGAAATGTGCGTTTTAAACTCTTTTCAGCTTGTGGTATGCGAGTTGCTTTCTGATGTGTTTTTACTTTTATATGCGTGTTAGCTTCAGTATGAAGCGTTTGTTGTAATCGCCCTTTTCTACCGTCCGTCTGTACGCACACATCTAGACAACCGCTGAACGGAATCGCATGAAATTTGGTACTGGGATATATTAGTGGGGTTTGTCCGTACGTTACAGTTTAACACTAATTTTCCACTCGTTGTTACCAGCGTACGTTGGCATGCCAGTCATCTCACACGAACAACAAAAGTAACTTTCTGTTGTGTTTAGAATCACTGAAAAGGAATATGTTTTATTCTTGTCCTTTAATGTTGTATTAAATATGATTAGTAATTTCAATTTTTCACTCTTATTACACAACTCTGTTCTATTCTAGCAACAACACTTCAATCGAGCACGACTGACTGTAAATTCGTTACTAGGATGCGGGAAAAATCTTGTAGCATAACTGAAGAATAAAAACCAACTAGATGCCACTTATTATTTTATTGTACTTCTTATAGGCTCAACATGTTTCGGGCACTACTATGCCCATCATCAGGAGCTCGCGACTATTATGTTCATTACCACATTGTTCGTTTCGTTCTCTAAAGATGGAGGGGGTAGCGTTAATGTAAAATTACAGATAACAAAAATTAACGTTACCCCCTTCATCTTTACAGAACGAAACGACCAATGTGGTAATGAATATTATAGTCGCGAGCTCCTTATGATGGGCATAGTAGTGCCCGAAAAATGTTGAGCCTGTAAGAAGTACAATAATATAATGAGTGGCATCTAGTTGGTTTTTATTCTTCAATTTTCACAATGATGCAATGCCCAGCAAATATCAAATTAATCTTGTAGCGTGTGTTGTATAAAAATTGGAAATACATTTCAAATATATTTATCAGTATCTTGCCTGAAATCTTATACAGCCTGATCTAACATTTAAAACAATATTAAACAGAGTCTGTACACAACTTTAATTCATCATCATTTCAAATAATTATTAGCAACATATTTCGGTTTCTGACACATGTGGCGCGGGCCAAATGCGTCCTCTTGACCCCGGCGTACAGCCGCCTTAGATTTTTGGCAAAATATTTTTTACCTAATTGGCTAGCGCACTTGAACTAGCAGAGCAGAAGGAGCCGCCGATGCGGTTGTGTGACCCGCCAGGTGTCGCTGAATTGTAATATGCACCACTGATAAAAAAGGAATCCACTTTCTATAATATATAGCAGGTTGTATACGTCACCGCTGTTGTCAGGAAGAAATTAATGCTTCGCCTACGTGTTAGGATTTCCGATAATGTGGCACACTAAAAGAAATTTACGTGAACGCGCTAAAACTCCCATGTAAGGAAATAACGGGAGTTTATTATTATTATTATTATTATTATTATTATTATTATTATTTCTTCTTTTGATGTATAGGCGTTTTAATCACCATGTGCATAACCAGTCGTCACTTTAGCTCCTTGTTCGTCGTTTAGTATACTGACAACATTGGAAAATTTTGCGAAGTTTAGCTGAAAAATTGTCTTCCTATAATGATGCTCACGCCGCCGACAGCACACCAAATGGCGCCATATGGTCGAGACCTGTGTGCAATATTTTTTACTTTCTTTACTGTTATTTGACTTATAGTGAACCGTTGTCTGGTTAGTTAATAATTCAGTAACGAATTTTCTCTTAACGAGCATATCTGGAGCTGATGTAAGTCAAAAGGACTGATGATTTTGAGGATTGCATCATTTGTAGCCTACACTTTATGTTGTAACGGCATTGTTTGCTAATTTATATTTATTGGGATAGACGCAGAGGTCATCACAGGCAAACCCTGAATAGTATTGTTCCAGTTGTTTTGGTTTCAGAATGTTAACATATGTTGTTAATTTCTAGCCTGGTTCTAAACTGCTAGCATGTGTACACGTTTTTCGTTTTATTTGACCCTGACTGTACGGAACACAGAAACTTCGATGTGGTGGGCATGGTGTTGTCGTCCTTCTAAGGTTTTTAAGCTCCACTCTTCTAATTTTACAGGACAAGTAATGCTTATTAATATACGCCTTGATGCACGTCAAACTGCGCAGGTTCTTAACTTTGTACAAGTTTGAATCCATTAAAAGAAGGCGACTTAATCGAATTAAGACGCGTGTTACTGTAAAGACACGTCTGAGTAACTACTTACATGAACCAGACCACTTCTAGTGAAGCTAATGGTCGCCCATTTACAGAAGACCTTTCTCGCCTTTTGTGTAATCCGTACGTGCCTTACCATGCTCTCAGGAACCCGCAACTTTCAATATCCTCACTCATACTAAGATCACATAGGTAAAGTCATAGTTTCTTGTGTAGAAAGTGTAGCCACCGAATTCGTCTTACAGGGCCAGAGGTGTGCAAATCCCGGGCGGGAGGTCGCCACGGTGAATTTTGTATTGTGGCGCCTGATATTTTGGGCCCTCAGGATGGAATTTGCTTCATGCCATCTTTCTGGCTCCTAGAATTTTAAGGCGGCTTATAGATTTTTAGAAAATTTATGCACCCGTGTTATAAGACTGTATTAAATGTCCGTTTGTTTACCTGGACTGAAACACACCTGTATGCGAAATGATTGCTGTATGTTTCAAGACTTGTTACATTTTGGTGTGTATAAACTTTTATCTTATACGTTGAGTACCAGTCGCTGTTTATTTTTCTGATTTGTGAAATTAAAATTCCTGTGTGCCAATTTCTAAAAGCAAGCATGTTGATGTGTCGAAACTTAAGATTGTAGGCCTTCGCATGGTTTATTGAGCAAGCATGTTTAATCACTCATTTGTTGTGTATGGTAACTGCGAAATAAGAAGAAAGGACATCCCGAGACTCTTTCAGAACTGAAGCAGGAGCGGTAGTAACAGACAAATGATAGAATAATTGGATCGATTGTGTATTACGTATGGCAGGGGTGCCCGAATCCTAGAAGCCACCTGCTGTTACGACTAAATTTGCGGTAACGCCTATTGTTTGTGGTTCCTTATTATGGAAATTGCTTCATGTCACCCGTCTTGGGCCTAGACTTTTGAGGTGGCTGACGGAGTTTGGAAAATTTATGCACCCCTGATGTATGATATGTACCATTTTACTGTGAACTGGGCCGTGTGAAACAAGTGGGAGATGGTCACTGGAAATACCGCAGAAGGCGCGGATAGAGAAGTTACAGTAGAGAGCTGTTGCTTAATATACCTTAGAACTGAACGCTTCGGTGACTACAGTGTCGTCTTGAATGTGATAACAATCTGAAGTACGACGAACGCGTGGAATGGGACTATTACATCAGTGCTTGAAACCCCCATAGAGTAGACATGTTGGAAATTTGCTGTGACGTGATTGAGATGTTGGGTAGGAAGGAAACGGTTAGGGCGATTCTTGTGTCTTAAAGAGGGCTGGAAAGAGGTGGACATGGTTTATTTTGAGGTCTTCTGTGACATTCACTGAGCGACTTGAGGAAGCTTTAACTCTCCAAACTTCAATTCGGCTAGAACCCGGTCCGAATCTCGGATTTTCGGATATTATGGATTGATATTTTCGTCGTTCGCCCTAGGCGCTCCTTGCGAGTGTCGGGAGAGATGGACCTTCATTGTCTTCTCCCGAATCCTTCTATACTCACCGTGATTTTCTTCTAGTCTAATTTGACACATTGTAATATATGCATTGAAACAGTGTTCTTGAATAACCCATTAAATTGTCAGTTCCCGGTATTTGCCAAGCGGGACTGATTAACGACATGAAAGTTGTCCCTGTCTGTGCACGTCATGCAGACATGTTGGGGGAATGGAGGTATGGCTTCCATCATTCTTAAACTCTGCACTCGATAAGGATGAGTGGTCATCTTTATGCCCCTGCTGCTGTATTTGAGACAAAGAAACTCCAATTGCGACGAGATTAGAACGTAATAGTCATTTAGTTTGTCAAGAAATTAACCTTTTACGGAATCCGAAAGCTTGTATTACCTATAGCCCACCACTGGTTCATAGCTAGGCGCATCCGGTCCACTTCATGTTACTTCTTTCAAATTAATTTTAATTGTCCATTATCCTACCATTGACGTCAAGATGGTAGTGCTTGCTTCTCTTGAGCTTCTCCCGCCAGAATTCTTTATACATTTGTATTCTGTCCTTGAATGTTGCGTGCTTCGCTGCTGCTTCCTTGATTAGATAACCCAGATATTTGGCGAGCAGTGCAACTTTTGAATCACTTTATTGCGCATTTGTAACAGATTGGAAGGTGGCAAAAAGGAGAAGTTTCGCATCGTTGAAATTCCTACAGAAAGTCGGAATACTCCCTTAGTTACTCAACAGAGAAGTTCTGGAGCAGCAAGGGACGTGTTCATTTACTCTTATTGTGGCGTGATGTGGTAGGCGTAGCTTTTAACTGTTACTGTGAATGACCTACCGGTCGTGAACAACGAACCAGGTGCCTTTGTTTGAGTAAAATCGCTACTGAGTTCTTGTAGGGGTTTATGGTGTAACCATAGGCTCTGTATATGAACTGGAACACATCAAAACCTGGCGGGTGTGTTACATACAAGTTAAATGTGTGATGAACCTCTTGAGCGAATGAGAGGAAAGAGGCGCAACAGTTATTATTTGCTGTCAGTAATGATTGTTAAGTACTGTGTGGCTTTGTTTGGCGTGTTACTTTCATTCGGAATGAGAAGTACTATAAATTTAATTTTGTTTATTATGCTATACGGTCTTCTTTGGATGTCAGTAGGCCGTGGTGTAGTAAATTAGAATCATTTTATTTTTTTCCGTATTTACACGGTCTGGGGCCCCTTTTTAAATGTATACCTGTATCGATATACAGGTTTCATTACCATTAAGGCTTCTGTAACTGCTGTCTGGGTCCCATTTTGCAGAGTCCTGGCTGTAAATCTTACCCATCACTTTGATTGTTTCATTGTATTTCTGTCTTTAGGACGATAGTGAATTTGTATACGGTTGAAATCATATGTCTTCATGCATCCTCGTCAATCGCCATTTAAACGAGAGAGTAAGTCTTGATGTACATACTATAGACATGTGTAATGAAGAAACAAAAGTGTCTCTTTACGTTATGACGTCATGCCCGTGAAATCGGGGTCGGCAGGTCGCCCTTATATTTGGGGCCCTGATTATTTCTGATGTAACTTATACAGTCAAGCTCCGATATAACGTTAACCTTGGAAGTCTGCGAACAAAAATTTCCTGTACTGTACAGTAGTCCCGCAGTCATATGGACTGTATGTGGGAGTGGGGGGGGGTTCTGAATTATCCGGGAGGCGGACCATCGAGGGGAGACTCCGTGGTATAGATAATATACAAGAATCGTCATTCCCTGCTGAAGTAAAAGCTCCTTAAAGCGGAAATAGTGTAATAATAATAATAATAATAATAATAATAATAATAATGTGTTGTAATAATAATTTCAGTGGGAAATACTGGACTATATTTGGCCTAAAATTGTCCGGACCACCCGGGGTTCCGAATTACCGACGGGCCACTATGTTTCGATATACAGCTCTCTTCGATATACGGACACATATTTCGGTGAACAAACAGTGGCGTTATTTTAGTGTTTGACTGTATAGTGAATTGTTCGTTGGTTTCGTTCAGTCTTCTTACATTTTAAATGGATGGTCGCATCATCTCAAACGTTTTTCGGTTACTGGAGTGACACACTTATTATCGTTATAACATTAATGCTCCAAAATGAATAAATGAAATACGATGTACATTGCATGGTGTATGTACGAGTGGATTTGAAAACGTAAGGGTAATTTTTGTGTGCAGTCCTGGTGGTTTGTCAATGAGTGTTTTTGCGTACATCACATGTACCGTGTGAGGAGCCAAGTCTAGGCTTGACGTCGGGTGGCTGTTACGTTCAGTGAAGTTTAGCAAAATTAATTCCACTAAGTCTCCAGCTTCACACGCAGGTAACGTTAGCGAGCCTAGACCGACGCCACATGTCGGGAGAGTGCGCCAATTCGTGTGCGCGTAGATCGGCGTGTTTCTGCAGTCAGAGCGGTGTAAGTGCCAGCATTCTCCTCTTTTCGTCATATGTATGCAATCATGCGACTGAGGTAGGAGGGCCGTTAGGTTTTGTGAGGCTCAGGCTGACGGCTGTTAGCAAAACAACGGGGAATTTGTGAAAATAATGCTGTTATAGTGCGTTCATAGGGTAAACGTATCAGGTATGATTTTGGATTGCAGCATTGTTGAGCAGCCTACTGTCACTCAGTTTTTGTTGTCAGAGTGGGTAAATTCTCGCAGGAGAATTTTAATACGGAGAATATTTCTCCAAGCAAGGTGTACAGTACCAGTGGTTGGAAAGATTCCAAAGTGCCAGAACGAACGACATTGATGAAGATCACTTGGGCCGTCTGACTACTTCACGAACGGCGGATAGTGTTGAAGAAGTTCGCGTTACGGTTCAAGAGGACAGATATAGCAGAAAAGTTGCACATGAACTGTGAATCTGCATATTCCATCATCCTTAAACATGCCGAAATGTGAAGGAGAACCATACGTCAACTCGCAGGAACAGAAAATGTTAAAGCGTACATTCTGCCGACAAGGTGATGATCAGTACTAGTATTTTAGAGAGACAGTTCATAGTGCCTAGTGTTGTGTTACGCCTGTTGAGGAGATGAAACTTGCTATTCGCAGAAAACGTATAACGTTTTAGACAAAGGGGGCTGTTTTGCGCCGCAACGGTCTTACCTAACATGGCACAAGAAACTATTGAAGAGATTCGAGAACTGAAATTGGAGCGACTGTTGAAATTATTCGAAAATTGGAATTTGGGAGACTGTTGAAACGATACGAAAACAGAAGTGGTAGCCTTTCCCTACCCAGTATACAGCCCAGATTTTTCACTTCTGTTGTCCTATGTTCTGACGGATAAATGGTGTCCATGGACGCCAAGTTTTCCAACGACTAAGAGGGCATGGGTAGCTTCGTGGATGGGTTCAGGTAGCTCCCGAGCCAAAGTAACAAATGTGTGGGTAAGCTAGAGCAGTTTTTCTCAAACGTTCTTGCTCACGGACTGCTTTTTGTTTCGAAAAATATCGGCGGATTCTCACATCCTTTCTCACATAAATATAATGTCCGGATGTTAGGTACTCAAAATTAAAAATTTATATCTCAGAACTTATTCTAGATAGCTACTGGTACATACCTGTAGCATACGTAAAACATGCATTGCATGATTTGATATTAATTAACACGACTGTCGCTCGCTTCGTGGGTACAGGAAGTTTCTTAATTAATATATTCTAACGGTCATGCGAAATACGTTCATCACCAGGTAAAGAAGTTCTGCCATTATTTTTAACAAAAATTATTCCCTTAATTTAAACAATAAGTGAACTTCAAAGTAACCATTACAGAAATGTATCCATGGATCCCTGGGAAGTGGTCGCGGATCCCTTGAAGTAGACGGAGCACACTTTGGGAACCACTGAGCTTGGGGATTGCTTGGACACATTAGAATGCTTTTGTTCTTGTGTGAAGTACAGAGAAAGACGAATTGCCTACACCATGTTAAATGTGAATTTCTCAAAGCTTTCCCCGTTTAAAAAAAGCAAGAATCTCGAGGAAACCCTACCACTCATTTTACCACCCATACGAAAATACACCATACTTATGTTACAGGTCCGAACATCTGTGTTCTAATGATGTTCTGGAAAGCTGTCGCGTTTGTTTGAATCAAACGAAATCCGCAACTGAAATACGTACTTGAAGTAGCAAGTTCTTATAGGGTTAGAGAGGTCTGCGTCTGTAGCAGCAACTAACTCCGTGGAGGAGAATTCTTGAGTACCTAATAGGTCTGCTGCTAGTTAATAAATTCCACCCTCCACCCCAGTTGCTGGGACCTGGAGGTTCATTGTCGTGTTCATAAGAGTCCGCCATTTGTCCCTACCCTGATCCAGATTAATACAGACCACGCCCTCCAATCCTTTGAGATCTTTAAGATCTGTTTGTTATTCTCCCATCCGCGCGTAGGTATTCCAAGGGGTTTCGTTCCTTAAGGTTTCCGCACCAAAACATTGTACCCATGTATTTTCTTCTCCCCGTACATGCCACGTACCCCACCCTTGTCCTCCCTTAATTTATCAACCCGAAAATATTTGACGACGAGTTCGAATCAGGATGCTCCTCGTGCAGTTTTCTCTATCCTCGTGTTACTTTATCCTGCTTAGGCCCAGGTATCTTCCTTAGAACCCTGTTCTCGAATGCCTTCTACCTGTGTTCTTCCATTAGTATGAAAGATCAACATTTTTTTTACACCCGGATACGAGTAGAACAAGCAAATTTATTATTATATTTTAATCTGTGTTTTTAGATCGCAGACTGGAGACGATTTTGATATGAACGGTAGCCAGCATTTCCCCTTATATAATAATCTCTTGATTCCTACGTGGATGCAGTCTTAATCCTTCCTGTCGTTACCAAATATACTGGGTCACCTTTGCGAAATTTTGAAAGGAATAATAGACGTCTTTCTGTTGGGATTTTGCCCTTTATTCTATTTTGACGAGCCAAACTTAGTTTTCTGATCATGTACTTCAGGCGTATTTAGCATTGTCGCTGTAAAGAGTTTAAGTGGTGCAGAGTGAGCTGTCAGTCATTGAAATTGTAGCTCATTTTATGCTACAATGCCAGGAATTGGTTTTTTTTTAAATTTATTTATTTATTTTTTTTTTTTTAATCGAAGACGATATTTGGGTGTGGGAGGTAGAACGTCACAGGATACTGGAGGAGATTTCATAACGAGGAGCTTTATGATGTGTATTGCCCGCTAAATATTTTTCAGGTGATTAGATCAGGAGAATTAAGACGGGAGGGGAATGTGGCAGGTATTTGGGGGAGGGGGTGCGTACAGGGTTTTGATGGGGAAGCCTGAGGTTACGAGACCACTTGGAAGACAGACATAGATGTGTGGATAATCATAAAATAAATCTTTAAGAAATAGGTTGGTAGGAAGTGTACTGGATTGATCTGGCTCTGGATGGGGACAAGTGGTGGATTGTTGTGAACAAGATAGTGAACCTGCAGGTCCCATAAAATGCGGGAACTTGTTGACTGGCTGATGAACAATTGCTTCATAATAAGGACTATGCTTTATGGACCTTGTAACTGACAACCATGCATTCACATGGAAAATATCAGAATACAGCTGCAAGTGAATCGCGTAGTAAATGCTTGAGGCAGGCTTAAATCAGCCTGCATTCAAAGTTTGGTTACATTCGTTTCGTTATATTCCTTCGCCTTGTAATGTTCTTCCATACCTTACGTGTAACGAACTAATTCAATTAATTGGAGCCAGTTACGTGTAAGAATGGTACTTGAATCACCTGACGCAATTGCTTCGCATATCATCATTTTCGCGCATAGATATAAAGACAGCTTTTAGCGAGAAATGTGATAGTGAATGATGGGCGGGACGTGGGATACGTCAGTTTAGAGTTTCTTGCGTCGGTGGTGAGTGGCAAGTTCTCTGTGGTCTAGCACCGTTTAGTTTGGTAAATGAGTAACGACGTTGCGTAGGAGTTTTGCTCACTGAAAGTGCTTCACATTAACCTTTTAAAGACGAAACATATCTCTTATATAATGACTCTGAGCGTACCGCGCAGTAAACACTCCACCTCGGGTATAAAAACCAAACACTTAATGTTACATAGGGTAAATAATGCTGTTTGTTCCGAGATCTATACAAAACATGCATATTCCATGTGATCACAATGTAGAATTTTTTAATGTAAACCTTGTGGTACGTAAAGTTACCGGTAGGTTTTAGAAGATTGACGCATAGGTTGGAATTCTGCTACAGGCAGGTTTTAATGATGTAGAAATGTAAAAGTTGCAAGTGGGAACCAGGGTTCTGTGATTAGGAGTTACGGTTCGTGAATTTGTTTAGGGTGTGCCCCATTTACTTGCTTTCCTCCGTGTAGCAAACTTGACGTTTTCATGTTGTAGTATTGTTTTAATAATAATAATAATAATAATAATAATAATAATATAATGCCTCCGTAACTGGGGTATCTTGTCTATGAGCCGGGGTAATACCGTGTGAAGAATTATTAGTGACGTATTTAGAGAAGTGGCTGTTTTTACATCTGTGATACCTTTATTATTTATCATAATATTCTTATTACAGGTTACGACGTACTCATAATTATGTATAATCATTTCTCTCTATTTGCTTGTGACTTTTAATTAAAATGATTGTAATTAATTATTTTTTCGCTTCTTTCTCTTTTTTGATTTTCTTTGTTCTATTTGTATTTATCTCACTCATTGGCTGTTAGGATGTTGATTGTGTACATAAATGAGTAAACAATTGGAAAAGTTATTGCTGTTATTAAAACTTGTTTATTGTCCAGTGGCAAAATTAAAAAGTGCTACTAAATTTTTCCGCCCCAGTAGTCGGTATAGAATTTCTATTGATGCAGTTAATGCTGTAGTGAGGATAGATGCGTTCTTTGTCTTTGTTTGTAGGTCTGTTCCGAAGGAAGGAAAAATTATAATATATTTTATCAAGTTTGTCGTATCTCTCAGTTCGTTAGTAACAGCGTCGGATGCGCTAGGCCAATATTTGTTAAGCCATTTTTACTTTTGTTTAATTTCGTTAACTTTGAGGAATAAGTTTATTATAGATTTTTGTCGTGTTTAGGTTTCGTTCACATTACGCCCTGCTTAAAAATTTTAAGGAGTTCCAGTGAACCTTTTACCCATCAGTATATTTAAAATTTTTAGTACATCTGTAGAGTTTTCTGTAATGGCATATAGGGAGACACCGAATTGGGATGATGCGTGGAGTAGTGCATGAGGTAAATATTATGCAGGAAAAACAGATCTGCAAAAAAGGAGCCCATTGCTTTAGCACCGAAAGTCCAAAATGCCATAACTCTTGATCACTTTCTCGAGTCCTAACCGAAGATTTAATTTATTGTGATTTACTCTGAGAATATGTAGCAGTTTTTAGGTATGTGATTCCCTTTTCCATCCTAGTGACTTCTCATGACTCGTAATATCGCGGTTGTGTAGATAGAAAACAAGAAAGCAGACATGAGTTACTTTTTACACCTGCGCTAGTATGCGATGAAATTTTGAATTTAGTTCGTAAGTAGCGAAGAGGTGATATTTGTATAGGATAACGAGTTTTTACAGCAGGTAAAATTTTGCGATTGACTATGGACGGGTTTGTCATGTCTCCAACGGTACAGAATTCAAATTGAAACATTTTAGTATTTTTCTGTAAAAGGAATTGTGATTTTTTTTAACCTTAGGATTTTACTACGTCATGGGACGGTTTGTCTAGTTTGGGCTGAAGTGATAAAATGAATGAAAATACATGTGTAGCGCGGTAATTATCTACCATCCTTTTAAATAGTACGTCATGCATTTTCGGCTTAAGGCACCAAGAATTTCGCTTTGAAATTCCTGCCTTTGCAGGCAAGGGGCCATTCCTGAACCGTTCATGTCGGCCTTTTGTGTTGCTTTGCGGCTCTTGGTGCCTGTTTGGCCGTTCGATCCGGGCTGCTGTAATGTTGGTGCCGTTACACTCCGGTTGTCAGAGGAGTTGACATGACTCAGATCGTCTCCCTTGCTGCAAAATGATTGCACTTTGACGAGTTCGTTGAACCTGTGTGTTGTACGTTACCCTGTTGGGCGGGAAGCTGGGAAATACTCCGCTGGCGTACCTAGAATGAACGCAGCTGTGTTGGGTATCAGTTATTGCTATGCAGGGGTGATGTTTGAGTGTCAAAATTTCCCCCAGGCTAGTGCTTGGTGTGGAAGATACTCTCCAGCAGCCCGAGTCTTCATACAAACACGAACAGTCACGTCTTGGACGTGCAGTCTACCGGAAGTGTACATTTTTCACAGCAGTGTGCGCTCAAGAGTGAACAGTACCTGTAGCTTAGCGCGTTTAATGTATTAGCAGGCGTCAGCAGTCGAGTAAACGTACTTGAGTTCTGCACTATTAACTCAGTGGCGGAGCGGCATCCTTGAAAAGCTAATTGTTGCTCAGCAGGTCGATAAATTCACTGCCTTTCATGGCACCGTAAGGTACATCACCATGCTCACAAGGGTGTTCCGCTGTACGCTGGCCACATTTTACCCTGTTACATTAAAATACTTATATTACGCATGTCATTATTGTATTCTGTGCGATCCATTCGACAGCCGACTGGGAACTGAATTACTGGCTCGCTGTGTTGGTGACTGTATTGTTCCGTTCCCCATACTTAATTTAACTTCAGGTCCGAGTGCGAATATGAGTCCAAAGTATGGTCAGAATCGTTTGTCGTGTGGGCTGACGGACATTGGGATTTTTTTGCGTACTGTTACAGGCTATGTGGCATTAATGTTAAGAACAGAAGTGTGAAACGGACATTTCGCTTTAATTTACTGAAGAAAATTTGTCTTGGATATCATTCTGTAACGACGAGGTTTTCCTTTATTTCCGGTGTACTGGGCCGCCATGACCTGAGAATGAGTGACTCAAGATGCGCACGGTATTGTGAGACTTTTATGGTACCTCGAAACTATACTGCTGCTGCTGCGACAAGACTGTGGACTGTTGTTGTCTAGTATGTAATTTGTTTTATGTACCTCCATACGTTTGTGGGCCGGGTAGCTCAGTCCGTATAGCGACTGACTACGGGCTGGACGGTCCGGATCGAATCCCGATGGGGACGAGATTTTCCGCCCGTCCAGACCGGCCCTGGGGCCCCCCAGCCTCCTGTAAAATGGGTACCGGGTCTTTCCTAGGGGTAAAGTGCGGCTGGGGCGTGCTGCTGACCACTCACTCCCTTCTAGTGCCGCCGTCATGGAAGAGTAGAACTATACCTCCACCCACCCTCCGGGCCACACCGGGCCTGTAACGGAAACACTTTACCTTTTTTTACCTCCATACGTTGAACTTCTGGCTAGGAATTTGGGGGCGGAAAATGTCGTCTTACCGCGCTTCACTGTCACAGGAATGTGACGCGTTTGTGAGTAAGAAGATTCCGCGAAAATGCACTGCAGCAATCCAGGATGCAGCCCTACATTCGCGATTAAAATTTCGTGAATGAGTAAAAAAGTATATGACAGATGGCAAATAATTCTTTTCACATGACGATATATTCCCCGTGAAGTGATGTAATGAGAGCCTGGGGGTGCGATTAAAATTTCATGAATTAGTACAAAAATATATGACAGATGGCAAATAATTCTTTTCACATGACGATATATTCTCCCTGAAGTGATGTAATGAGAGCCTGGGGGTTATACTGTGAGACAGGGAATTCAATTTGTAGTTCGGGTCGTTTATTTGATTAACACTTCAAAGACGAAAACTGACCTGAATTGTATTTAAATATTAATTTCGTGCCGTTTGGTGAACACACTCCGTCTATGTTATAAGAAGTCGGGCAAGGAGTGTGTAACGTAACATTGAGGCGCGTTAGTTTAGCCGTGGTTGCCTTGGAAAAGCAGTAAGTACTACATATTTTGAAATTGTGTTTGTAGCCGTAGTTATCCAGCATGCAAAGTGCATGCGCCGTGTTGCATTGTCTTCTGTGGCTTCTCTGGCTGTAAGGCATTTTTCTACGTTATCTCATAAACGACACTATTTTCGGGGGGGGGGGGGGGGATAATAGAACAAATAATTATTTTTTTTTTTTTTTTCATAACATTTTCTCTAAATAATTTTTTA